>UMGO01046248.1_pt1 | contig 54816 bp, 77 predicted proteins | sample 1965301 | NCBI WGS metagenome assembly UMGO01 (sample SAMEA4836074, study PRJEB28245) | human gut metagenome | biome: gut microbiome; material: fecal sample | place: Denmark | collected 2008 | reverse complement strand
AAAACCCTCATTCGGCAGTTCAAATCTGCCCGTCACCTCCATAAGACTGTGATGAAAAAATGTCACAGTCTTTTTTTGTTGTATCGCCGAAAATTGGCGATTTCGCCAACCAATATTTCGCCAACCAATTTTTAGACACGGTTTTACAGTGTTGTCCAACCATTTTCGGGCGGTTTTCCCACCCTGATGCCCACTATTTCTGCCGCTTTTTGGAATTCGGCAGGGGAGGGGACGATTTTTTGAGAAAAAACAGAATAATTTCTGCTGCTTTCAGAAGGTTTTAATTTCCCCGCAGCCAATTTCCCATTGGCTGCGGGGATTTTTTGCTTTTTCCGACAGTTTTCAGTTTCTTTTCGAATTTTCCATTTTCTACCTATACATAAAATAAGGAAGCGGGGGTATCAAATCCAACAAATACAATTTGCCATGCAGAAAGCTGCCAGCAACACCCGCAAAACAATCACGGTGTCACACTCAGCCATCCGTCATTTTCTTGCCAGGCTGCACAGCCTTGTCACGGCTGTTGCCGCAGGTATCAGTGTGGCATTAACGGTTTTGACAGCTGGGGCGGCAGCTACGGCCATTGCATCCAAATCGACCACTTTGGCGTAAAGCTGGTCAATAAACGCGATTTTGGGGATGACCGCTATGGCTACGGCATGATTTGTGAAAACTGAAATCTTGCGGTACCGTAAAAACAGACAAAAATAAAAGGAGCAGCCGGTTAATCTGGCTGCTCCTTTTTGCATCTTTTAATAGTGGAATCTTGTGAAACCTCTAAGGCAACACCGCACAATTCCCGCCTGACGGCTTAAGCACCGCTCCGGCGGCTGCGGCACTTAGAATTGTGCGGCATTGCCCTAAATCGTTTTCATCTTTTCCAGCAGCTTTGCGTACACATGCTCCACGAACCACGGCTCGGTGGATTTTACCAGTGCTTCTTCCGGCGTAAACCAGGCCACACCGCTGTTTTCGTCCGCCTTAATGGCAACCGCTTCCTCAGAGTCGGCTTCCAGCAGATAAGTTACATTCAGATGCAGATGGCTGGAAACATAGCATCCACGCTTCACATGCCCATCCACGGTAAGTGACTCCAGCGAGAAAATCTCTTTGGAAACCGGCTGTACGTGCCGGATTCCTGCTTCCTCTTTTACCTCGCGAATGGCAACAGCCAACAGGTCGGTTTCGCCATCCGCGTGCCCGCCCAGCCAGGACCAGGAGTGGTAAATGTTGTGGTATACCATCAACACCTTGCTGCGGTCCTTGTTTACCACCCAGGCGGATGCCGTCATGTGTGCCACGGCGTTTTCGCGGCTGAATGCGTTATCATTTGTTTTGATCCAATTCAAAATCAGGGCTTTGTCCTTTTCTTCCTGCTCATTGAACGGGCAGTAACGCTCAATATCATAAATCAATTCCCGGCGGGCCATACCCATGCAGCTCCTTTGCTTTGCGTTATCGCTCGCGGTTATCCAGTACATAGATCACGCAGGCAAAGCCCACGATCATGGCAAACAAAATAGCACCGCCAAACCCGCTGCCGGAAAGGCTGACATTCGCATAGAACACAACCAGTGCGGTAAGAAGCATCAGGATGATGGGCGCAACCGTTCTGAACTTATCCATAAAGATACCTTCCTTTGAGCAGCATTCAACGCAGCGTTTACTTTGCTTCCAGTATAGCAGGAACCACCGGGAAAATCTACTGTGCCACAGTGGAAATCTGCCCGCTGCATACAATTTGCCGCGGCTGGTTCTACTGCTCCGCTGCCCGGAATACAGTGGGGGTGTGGAGGTGATACCCCAAATGGACGAGTATTATTCCGTGATCCAGTTCTTGCCGGAACCGCTGCGCACCGAGCTAAAAGGCATGCCGCCGGAACGCGCCGCCTGCGTGCAGGAAATCCGCCTGCGCGCCGGGCAGGCAGTGCAGTTTACGGTGGGCGGGGCCTGGCAGCCGGCGCAGCAGCTGCTGCCTGCAGCACAAACCGCCCTTGCCATCGGCCCGCGCATGCTGCGCAGCTGCTTTGCCGCCCTCTGCCGGGACTCCGCCTATGCCTATGAGGACGAGCTGAAACAGGGCTATTTCACCCTGCCCGGCGGCAGCCGTGTGGGGGTGGCAGGGGTGTGTGGCCCGGCGGGCTTTGCCGATATTACATCTCTCAATCTCCGCGTTGCGCGCCAGGTGCCCTGTGTCCTGCCGCCCCAGCTTTGCCGCACGTTGGATGCCTTGAATGGCGGGATTCTGGTCGTAGGCACGCCGGGCAGCGGCAAAACAACTTTCCTGCGCAGCATCATCCGCTATCTGGATACCGCCCGCCGCATTTTCTGCGTGGCGGACGAGCGCGGCGAGCTGCTGACGGCGGGGCACACCGTACACTGCGATGTCTACACCCGCTGCACCAAAGCGCAGGCCATCCAGATGGCGCTGCGCTGCATGAACCCTCAGGTCATCGTGTGTGATGAGCTGGGCACCCAGGCGGACCTCCAGGCCGTGGAAGCGGGCCTGGCCTGCGGCGTGGTGTTTGTGGCAAGTGTCCATTGCGATACCCTGGAAGCGCTGAACCGCAAACCGCCCACTGCCCGCCTGCTGGCGATGGGGGCCTTTGAAACCCTGATACTGCTGGATGGCCGCGTGAACCCCGGCCATGCAGTGAAGGTCCGCACCCTGGCATGATGCTGTACTGCCGTTTGCTGGGGGCTGTGCTGCTGGTGTGTACAGGCTTTGCTGCTGGCCAGGCGTACTGCCAGCGGCTGTGGGCACAGTGGCGGGCGGTGTGCGGCTTTGAGCGTTTGCTTACTTATCTGGCGGACCAGCTTGCCTTTTGCGCCCTGCCCAGTGCGGAGCTGCTGGCCGCCGCGGCGGAACACCCGGCGTTTGCCGCCTACTGCCCGCCGAATGCTGCATCCTTTGCGGAATTACGCCTACCCCCGCCGCTTGCTAAAACCTGCGGAGCGGAGCTGCATGCCGGGCTGCACACCATTGCCCTGTGCAGCAGGCAGCAGGCCCCGCAGACCATGCGCACGCTGGCCGCCCTGTGCCACCGCACCGCCCAAGGCCAGTATGCCGCCGCCCAGCAGGCCGCTGTGCTTGCCCCTAAACTGGGACTTTGCGGCGGGCTGCTGGCGGCCATTCTGCTCTGGCCCGCGGGGTGAAGCAGGGGATAACTGAAAAGGCGAAAGCGCGGCCGGCTTTTTATAGGGGAACCATCATGAACATTGATCTTGTATTCAAAATTGCGGCCACCGGCATTATTGTTGCGGTGCTCAACCAGCTGCTCACCCGCTCTGGGCGGGAGGATCAGGCTATGATGACCACCCTTGCGGGCTTGATCGTGGTACTTAGCATGCTGGTGCGCCAAATCAGCGATTTGTTTGTGCTGATCAAAGCGCTGTTTGATTTGTGATTGGTCATGGATAACGATGCTTATCTTAAAAGCGGCCGCCCTTGCCATTGTCGTCTGCGTGCTGGTGCTCTGCTTAAAAAAGGACCAGCCCGGCTTTGCGTTCCTGCTTTCTTTGTGCGGTGCGGCGGGGCTGCTGTGGTTCGCGGTGCAGCAATTGCGCCCACTGCTGGCCCGGCTGCAGCAGCTGGCCGGGCAGGCTGGCGGCGATTCGTTCAGCATTCTGCTGCAGGTGCTGGCCATTGCTTTTGTGGCCCAGCTGGCGGCGGACCTTTGCCGCGAAGCCGGCCTTGCTGCCGCCGCGTTCTGTATGGAATTCGTGGGCCGCATTTTGGCTATGCTGCAGGCATTGCCTCTGCTGCAAAGCTTGCTGGCCTCGTTTTTGTCCTTTTTATCGTGATAGCCTTCCCGCTGCCAGCCGCCGCGGCAGAACTGCCCGCTGGGGTGCAGCAGATTTTGCAGCAAAGCGAACTGACGCCGGACAAGCTCGTTCACATTACCTTGCAGGAGCTGCTGCAAACGCTGGCTGGTTGGCTGAAAAACGCCTGGGGACAGCCGCTGCAACTGGCCCGGCGCGCGGTGCTGTTTTTGCTGCTTTCCAGCTGTGTGGGGCTGTTGGCGGACGGTGGTGCCTGGCGGGACTGTGTGGACCTTGTGGCTGTGCTCGGCTTTGGCACCATTGCGCTGAATCAAATGACATCTCTCGTGCAGCAGGTTGCCCAGGCAGCCAACACCAGCCAGTTGTATGTATCCGGTTTTGTGCCGGTGTTTGCCGGGGTAGCACTGCTGGCGGGCCAAACCGCCGGAGCTGCCGTGTACAGCACGATGTTTTATGCCATGGCGGCCTTTCTGGCGGAAGTGCTGCAAAACTTACTGCTGCCGCTGCTGCAAATCTATTTCTGCTTTTCCGTTTCTGCGGCCCTTTGGGGGGATAGTGGCATTGCCGATGCCGCAAACCTGTTTGCCCGCTGTTTTACCTTTGCGCTCAAACTGTGCGGTATGCTGTTTACCTTTGTGCTGGGGCTGCAAAATGTGTTGGCCGCCGGGACTGACCGCGCAGCCTTAAAAATCGGCAAAAGCATGCTGAGTGCTGCCGTGCCCGTCGTGGGGGATGCCGCTGCGGCGGCTCTGGGCAGTGCTTCCGCCGCAATCGGACTGCTCAAAGGCTCATTGGCGTTGGCGGCGGTGGCGGCCCTGGGGGCAGCGTTTGCCCCGGTGCTGGCGCAGTGCGGGCTGTACTGGCTGGTGTTTTCCGGCATGGGCATTCTGGCGGCGGGACTGGGGCAAAAGCGCAGCAAGCAGATCTGCACCCTATTTGGCCAGGGAACGCGGCTGTGCGGGGCTATCTTGGTACTATATTTCTTTCTGGTAATTCTATCCACGCTGTTGCTGCTGCTTGGCGGGAATGGGGGCTGACTTATGGATACGCTGTGCCACGCGGCACTGGTTTGCTGCATCTTGTCCGCCTTGGCTGGGCTGGTGCGGACATTCTGGCCGCAAAATGGGTTCAAGCCAGTCATAAATGCGGTGCTTACGCTGTATATTATAACATCGGTCCTCCATGCGGTATCCGGCCTGAACTGGCAAAACTTTGACGCGCAGCTCCAAAACTTTGCCAGCCAGAGCGCCCCCGGCGAGGACTATACCGCTTACGGCGCAGAGCTTGCCATGCAGGAATCCGCCGCAGCACTGCAAAAGCTTTTGCGGCAAAGCGGCATCGAATCCGTTGTGCAGCCGCAGGCGGGCGGTGTGCATGTGCGGCTGGTTTACCCGGCGGACCGGGAACAGGCGGAAACCCTGCTGCAAAATTTTGCGGGGGACCTGCCCTATACGCTGGAGAACACCCAATGAGCGCAAAACAGAGCATCGCCTGGCTGCAGGCGGCATGGAAGGATAATAAAAAGCGTATCAATCTCTTGCTGGTATCCGGCCTGGCGGGCATGCTGCTGCTCTGTATGTCGGAATGGCTGCCAGCCGGGCAAAGCACACAAAATGCCGCGCAGAGCAGTCAGCAGAGCCAGACGGCAGCGGAGTATGAACAGCAGCTGGAAACCCGCCTTGCCGCCCTGATCCGTGCCATGGACGGCGCAGGTGAAACCGTTGTTATGGTAACGCTGGACTGCGGGGAGGAAACCACCTATGCAGCGGATACCCGGACAGAGAAAACCAGCGAGGACACCCGCAGCAGCGCCGCCAGCCAGCGCACCTATCTGTTGGCCGGTGCACAGCCGGTGGTGCAGTCGGTTCAGGCACCGCAGGTGCGCGGCGTGGCCGTGCTTTGCCAGGGCGGGGGTAATGCCGGGACCCAGCGCCGCATCACAGAACTGGTCAGCGCCCTGACCGGCGTGGGGGCCAGCCATATTACCGTAAACAAAATGCAATCATAGGGAGGGCTAACGATATGGAAGGCAGAGCAACCAAACGGTATGCCACATTGGCGGCGCTTACCCTGGCGTTGGGCGGTGCAGTGTTTTTGAACTGGTCGTTCGCCGGGCGTACCCCGCAGGCGGGAACGCCGGAAGCCGTTGTGCAGACTTCGGCGGAAGCTGACGAGGACACGGTACAGACTGCCGCCCGGCAGCCGGAAACAAACGCGGCGGTGGAACCCATGACCGCCCAGGCAGTGTTTGATCCGCTGGAAAGTGAACCTCAGACCGCCGCCCAGGCGGATGCAGCGGAAGAAATGGAATCGGGCGGGCAGGCAGGCAAAAATTACGGCGAAGCCCAGCTTGTCAGCGTCAGCAAGGATTCCGGTACGGAATTTTTTGAACAGGCACGCCTGAACCGCTCCAAAGCGCGGGACGAGGCACTGGACGCTATCAAAAAGACACTGAAAAGTGCGGATTTGAGCGAAAGCGAAAAAGACAGCATTACCCAAAAGCTGCAAAACCAGATCAGCAGCATCACGGTGGAATCCAGCATTGAAAGCCTGATTAAATCCAAAGGCTTTGCGGACTGTGTTGTCAGCATTGGGGAGGGACGCGCGGATATCACCGTTATGACAGAAAACGACGCCCTGACCGCGGATGAAGTGACCCGCATCCGGGATGCCGTTTTAGGCAAGTGCAAGGGCCTGAGCGCGCAGGATATCACCGTTGTGGAGGTAAGATAAACCATGACCGGCAGGGAAGCACTGCATAACCGCAGTCAAACCCTGCCGGCTTTGCTTTTTTATGCAGGAATCATGAATAAGTATTGCAAAAAATAGCAAAAGAGGGTATTATAAACTAATAGTCAACCTCTTCGGCGCACTAAAGCACAAGGTTGGCGTGCAGTGCAAATGTGCAGCACTGCAGGAATGGTGCGGAGAACTTGCTCAGCACTGGTATAGATAAGGGAGGAAATGTTATGAAAAAGTTGATTTCTTTTGCTGTGGCGGGCATGTTTGCCCTCAGCCTTGCGGCCTGCGGCTCCAGCAGCAGTGCAGCTGCAAGCAGCACGGAAAGCTCTGCCGAAAGCACGGCAGCATCCACCGCTGACAGCGCCGCTGCAGACAGCGACTTGGCCTACCTGCAGAACAAGGGCAAAATGACCATCGGCTACACCGTGTATGAGCCGATGAACTACACCGATGAAAGCGGTACCTTTACCGGTTTTGATACCGAACTGGCAACAGCTGTGTGTGAAAAGCTGGGCGTGGAGCCGGATTTTGTCGAGATCAACTGGGATACCAAAGAGACCGAGCTGGCTGCCAAGAGCATTGACTGCATCTGGAACGGCCTGACCCTGACCGATGACCGCGAGGCCAATATGGCCTGCACCAAGCCTTACGTCAAGAATGCACAGGTGGTTGTGATGAAGGCTGACGCCGATTACACCTCCACCGCAGACCTTGCCGGTAAGACCGTTGTGGCTGAGTCCGGATCTGCTGGCGAAACTACCATTGAAGAGGACGAGGGCCTGCAGCAGGCAGACTTTGTTGCCAAGAGCGTGCAGACCGACTGCCTGATGGAAGTTGCTGCCGGCACCGCTGACGCCGCTGTTCTGGACCTGACTCTGGCTAGCGCTATGATCGGCGAAGGCACCGACTATGCAAACCTTGTCATCAAGGACGAGCTGAATGTGGAAGAATACGGTGCTGCTTTCCGCAAGGGCAGCGATGTCGCCGCCGCTGTGGATACCGCTTTCGATGAACTGAAAGCGGACGGTACCATGCAGACCCTGGCCGACAAATACGGCCTGACCCTGGCAGACTGATCATGGGGGAAGCGGGTGTGATTTGGAGCCGCCTGACCAGCGCCTTCCTAATGAACTGTCAGCTTTTTGGGCTGACGCTGTTGTTTGCCCTGCCGCTTGGCCTTTTGGTGTCACTTGGCTCCATGAGCCGGTTCACACCGCTGCGGGGCGTGGTCAAAACCTTTGTGTGGATCATTCGTGGCACGCCGTTGATGCTGCAAATCATCGTTATCTACCTTGGCCCCGGTCTGATGGGCTTTGCCAGTCCCTGGGGTTCCAGCACCAATGGCCGCCTGCTGGCGGCGGTGGTGGCGTTTGTCATCAATTACGCCTGCTATTTTTCCGAAATTTACCGCGGCGGTATTGAGTCTGTTCCCGTTGGCCAGACGGAAGCCGGGCAGGTGCTTGGCATGACCAAGAGCCAGATTTTTTTCCGCGTTACGCTGCTGCAGGTCATCAAGCGCATCCTGGCCCCCATGGGCAATGAGGTCATGACCTTGATCAAAGATACCTCCCTTGCCAATGTGATCGCCAACAAGGAAATCATCATGATGGCAAAGGAATACAGCGCCAAGGGCTTGATCTGGCCGCTGTTCTCCACCGCGCTTTTCTTCCTGGTGTTTGTCGGGGCAATGACCCTGCTGTTCAACTGGCTGGAAAAAAAGCTCAGCTATTTCCGGTAAGGGGGACGTACATATGGCACTTTTGGAAGTTACCGGCATCAGCAAAAACTTTGGCAGTACCCATGTGCTGCAAAACATCTCTCTCAACCTGGAAAAAGGCGAAGCACTGGCCATCATCGGTTCTTCCGGCTCCGGCAAAACAACGTTGCTGCGCTGCCTGAACTTTTTGGAAACGCCGGATACCGGTGTGATCCGTGTGGACGGCAAAACCCTGTGGGATGCCGCTGACCCGGCCACCCACCGTGAAAGTGAAGTGCGCAAAAAGCGCTTGCATTTCGGCCTTGTGTTCCAGAACTTCAACCTTTTCCCGCAGTATACGGCTTTGCAGAACATTACCCTGGCCGGGGAGCTGCTGGCAAAAGAAAAACCGGAGTATAAAGCCAACCGCAAAGCGATTCATGCGGAACTGGAAGAAAAAGCCCGCACCCTTCTGGCACAGATGGGCCTTTCGGAGCGGGAAAACCATTACCCGCACCAGCTTTCCGGCGGCCAGCAACAGCGTGTGGCTATTGCCCGCGCCCTGGCGCTGGAACCGGATATCCTTTGCTTTGATGAACCAACCAGCGCCCTTGACCCGGAGCTGACCGGCGAAGTTCTGCGTGTTCTGCGCGATCTGGCCGACCAGAAAACTACCATGATCATTGTCACGCACGAAATGTCTTTTGCGCGCGATGTGGCAGACCGCATCCTGTTTATGGATGGCGGCGTGGTGGTCGAGGAAGGCCCTGCCCACCAGGTGATCGAACACCCGCACGAGGAACGCACCAAACAGTTCCTTTCCCATTACGGCACCTGATGCCCCGGATGACCGCCGCTCGGTGGTCATTCCAAGCGGCATAAAATAACAAACAAAATGCTCCCTGCCTGTTTTACCGGCTGTACGGTAACCAGGCAGGGAGCTTTTGCTATTTTATAACTCCGTGAAGCGATAAGAATTGAAAATAATGGAAATCAGAGATAGAACAGCAAGTTTATTTTGCCTCGATCTCATCCAATTCTTTCAGCCACAAAGCGTTGCAGGCATCGCTCGGCATACGCCAGTCGGCGCGGGGGCTGAGGGTGACGGAACCGACCTTCGGTCCATCTGGCAGGCAGCTGCGCTTGAACTGCTGGGCAAAGAACCGGCGGTAGAAGTTGCGCAGCCAGGCCAGCAGCACTTCCGGCTCATACCGCCCGGCAAATGCGGCCAACGCCAGGTGATAAATCTTGGCGGGTCCAAACCCAAAGCGCAGCACATAATACAGGTAAAAATCATGCAGCTCATACGGCCCAACCAGCTTTTCGGTCTGCTGGGCAATGGTGCCATCCGCGGCGGAGGGCAGCAGCTCCGGGCTGACTGGGGTATCCAGAATATCCACCAGCACATCACGCAGCACCGGCTGGCCGCAGGTATCGGCCACATACTGCACAATGTGGCGCACCAGCGTTTTGGGCACCCCGGCGTTCACACCGTACATGCTCATGTGGTCGCCGTTGTAGGTGGCCCAGCCGAGGGCCAGCTCGCTCAAATCTCCGGTGCCGATCACAAAGCCGCCGTTCTTGTTGGCGTAATCCATCAATTCCAGCGTGCGCACACGGGCCTGACAGTTTTCAAAGGTCACATCATAGGTGTGCGGGTCTTGGCCGATATCGGCAAAGTGGCTTTCCACCGTGTTGGTAATGTTGATTTCGGTAAAGCTGACGCCCAGTGCTTCGCACAAAATCTCCGCGTTGGAGCGGGTGCGCTTGGTAGTTCCAAAGCAGGGCATGGTAATGGCAATAATGTCCTTGGGGTCACGGCCCAGCACCTTGCAGGCACGCACGGCAACCAGCAAAGCCAGGCAGGAATCCAACCCGCCGGAAATACCCACAACAGCGCACTTGGCGTGGGTGTGCTCCATACGCTTGGCAAGGCCCTCAGCCTGGATGCGCAAAATCAGCTCGCAGCGCTCGGCGCGAGCAGCATCATTCTGCGGCACAAATGGCGTGGGGGAAACAAACCGCGTCAGCGGTGCTTCTGCCACTTCCAAATCAAAGCTGATGGTCGTGTATCCGGCGGCATCCGGCACAAAGGTCGTGTTGCGGATGCGCTCCTGCACCATGCGGCCAAGGTCCAGCTCAGTTGTGGCGGTACCGTTGGCGAAAGGCTCGGCCTCGCACAGCAGTGTACCGTTTTCCGCAATCAGATTGTGGGCGGCAAAGGTCATATCGGTGGTGCTTTCACCGTGCCCGGCGTCAGCATACACATAACCGCACAGCAGGCGGGCGCTCTGCCCAGCCACCAGCTCCCGGCGGTAGGCAGCTTTGCCTACCGTTTCATCGCTGGCAGAAAGGTTTGCAACCACCGTTGCCCCGGCCAGCGCATGGCTACAGCTGGGGGGCACAGGGGCCCAAAGGTCCTCACAGATTTCCACCCCAAGCACAAACTCCGGCATCTCGCGGCAGGCAAACAGCAGGTTGGTGCCAAACAGAGTGCGCTGCCCGGCAAAGGTGATTTCAAACGCATCTTTTGGGCCCGGCACAAAATGGCGGCGCTCGTAAAACTCGCCGTAATTGGGCAGGTAGGTTTTGGGTACAAGGCCCAACAGTTGCCCCTTGCAAACAACCGCTGCACAGTTGTACAGCTTGCCGTTATGGCGCACCGGCAGGCCAACCAACGCCACCAAGTCCAGCTCTTTGCTGGCATCGAGAATCTGAATCAGCCCATCCTCGGCGCCGCGGCACAGTGTTTCCTGCAAAAACAGATCGCTGCAGGTATAGCCGGTCAGGGTAAACTCCGGCAGGCAGAGCAGTTTGGTTCCGGCAACAGCCTGTGCGCGCATGGCGGCAATGATCTGCTGCGTATTGTAGGCACAGTCAGCAACATGCAGCGCAGGGCTGACGGCTGCTGTGTGCAAAAATCCGTATTTCATGGGTAGCCCCCTTAATCATAAGGCAATACCGCATAATTCTAAGTGCCGATACGGCGAGCGAGGTACGGCAGATGCTAAGCCAAAAGCGCAGATAATACTGGATGTCTTATCGAGCATTTTGGCAACGCAGATGCCGTGCCGCAGCCGCCGGAGCGGTGCTTAAGCCGTCAGGTGGGAATTGTGCGGTGCTGCCATAATAAAATAGCACTGGTACCATGATAGCATAGCCACCCGGGAAAGGCAAGAAGCGGCAATTTACAAGATGACAAAATGTAATATATAGTTGACATAATGTAAGGCACATGATATACTGCAATCACAGCAGCAAAGCAAGGGGCTGCCACAAAAGGATGCAAGAAAAGGGGAGCCATATGCCCAAAAACCTGAAACTGAAAGCTGCCCGTGCCGAAAAGGATATGACACAGGCCGCTTTGGCCGAAGCCGTCGGCGTTTCGCGCCAGACCATCAACGCGATTGAAAAAGGGGAGTATAACCCCACCATCAACCTGTGCCGCGCGATCTGCAAGGCGCTTGGCAAAACATTGGACGAACTGTTCTGGGAGGAACCATAAATGAAACAAAATATTTTCAGCAAAAAGAACCAGCTGGACGAAATGCAGGAACAGACCCTGCGCAAAATTGAAAGCCGTGGCTTCTGGCTGATGTGGTGGGGCCTGTTTGCCGTTATGATATTCCAGCTTATGATGCAGGCGGACATCAGCCAGATGGCAGGGGAATGGATCGTGTTTATGGCCGCGTGCCTTTACACGCTGGAAGAATGCCTGCGCAATGGCATTTGGGACCGCCACATCAAGGCCAGCCTTAGCACCAGCATTGTGGGCAGCCTGGTCGGTGGTGTGCTTTCCGCAGTGGTCATGATGTTTGCGACCCATAGCCTGGCTGTTGCCGGTGTGACCGGCGTTATTACGGTCGTGTTCACCTTTACGCTGATGCAGGTGGCAATTTCGGAGTATAAAAAACGCCACCAGGAACTGGAAAACGCGCCGGAAGAAACTGATGAACAGAAATAAAAGCTGCCGGCAGTATGGTTTATGATAAGGCGTTTTGCTGCGCTGCAAAACGGATAAGATGGCCGCAAAAGATAAACACAGCCAATCATCAAAATCAGAAAGCCAGAGCGGAACGGTTGTTTTCGGCCATTTGCTCTGGGGCAACACCGCACAATTCCCGCCTGACGGCTTAAGCACCGCTCCGGCGGCTGCGGCACGGCATCTGCGTTGCCAAAATGCTCGATAATACATCCAGTATTATCTGCGCTTTTGGCTTAGCAGCTGCCGCACCTCGCTCGCCGTATCGGCACGCCGTATCGGCACTTAGAATTGTGCGGTATTGCCCTGGCTTTTTGCTGCCGGGCAGGTGCATTTTTATGCAGGAAATATCTCGTGTTCTATCCCTCGCCCTGGCTCCGCTGGATTTTATTTTGCGGGCGGGCTGTTAGCTACGGTACACTGCTTGCAAACAGTACAAAATTGTGGTAAGCTATTAACAAATATCACAACCATTCAATTCTGCCGGCTTACCCGGCAGCGGGAGGATAGAGCTATGGATGTACGCAACAGCATTGATGGCAGCCTGCAGATCTCCAATGAGGTCGTAGCCAAGATCGCCAAACTGGCCGCACTGGAAATTGATGGCGTGGCCGATGTTTCTTCCGGCAGCATGCAGAGCGTGCGCGGGTTGCTGAGCAAAGCCAGCCTGCAAAAGCCTGTTACGGTGGATTTAAGCGATGGCGTTGCTGTGGTGCAGGTGCATGTAATTGCCAAGTACGGCAGCAAAATTATGCCTGTCTGCGCCAAAGTGCAGGAAAACGTCAAGCAGACCATCCAGAATATGACCGGCATTACGGTTTCCCGTGTGGATGTGATCGTTGCCGGGCTGGAAGAGCCTGCCGCAGACCAGCATAAATAATTGAAAGATGGGAACAGTGACAATGGAACAGAATCTTACCCGCCGCGAAGCACGCGAAAATGCTTTTCTTGCGGCTTTTTCCGCAACCTTCCACCCGGATGATCCGCAGCCGGTGCTGCTGAACCAGCCCGAAAGCCACGAGCATCCGCTGGATGAGTTTTCCCTGCGCATTCTGCGCGATATGGAAGCCCATTCGGAAGAAATTGATGATGTGATCCGTGCAAACCTCAAAGGCTGGACCATTGCCCGCGTTCCGCGTGTCAGCCTGGTAGCCCTGCGTGTGGCCCTGGCTGAAATGATGTACGGCGAAGAAAAAAAGACCAGCGTTGCCATCAACGAAGCCGTTGAACTGGTCAAAAAGTATGGCTCTGACAAGGACTATCAGTTCGTCAACGGCCTGCTTGGCACCGTGGCACGGGCACAGGATAAGCCCGCCGAAGAATGAGAACGCTGGGCATTGATACAAGCAATTACGCAACCTCTCTGGCCGTGTTTGACACAAACGCCGGAGAGGTTGTTTGCGATTGCAAACGCTTCCTGCCCGTGCGGGAGGGTCAACTGGGCCTGCGCCAGAGCGATGCGCTGTTCCACCATACCGCCGCCCTACCGGAAATGCTGGCAGAACTGGGCCAAAAGGTGAACCTGACGCAGATCGAAGCTGTCGGCGTATCCGCCAGGCCCCGCCCGGTGGATGGATCCTATATGCCATGCTTTTTGGCGGGCGTCAGTGCGGCCACAGCGTTTTGCGCGGCCAAAGGCATTCCACTGGTTCAAACGACCCACCAGCAGGGGCATATCTCCGCGGCCCTTTTTGCGGCCAGCGGGGCAGACCTGTTCGGCAAAGAAGAGCTGGTGTTCCATGTGTCCGGCGGAACCACTGACCTTTTGCACTGCAAGGGGCCGGACAGCATTACCTGCATTGGCACCAGCAGCGACCTGTACGCGGGCCAGGCAGTGGACCGCCTTGGCGTGCGGCTGGGCTATGCGTTCCCGGCGGGCATCTATGTCAGCCAGCTGGCGGCAGCCTGCACCGAGAACATCAAACCCAAAGTCAGCGTGCGCGGCACAACCTGCAGCCTTTCCGGCTTGCAGAACCAGTGCGAAAAGCTGCTGGCAGAGGGCAAAAGCCCGGAATATGTCAGTAAGTACTGCCTGCTCTGCGTGGCAGAAACCCTGCGCCGCATGGCCGCCGCTGCCCTGGAGCGGAACCCCGGTCTGCCCGTGGTGTTTGCAGGCGGCGTGATGAGCAGCGAGATCGTGCGGGATTATATCACAAAACGGATGCAGTACGCCTATTTTGTGCCCGGCAAGTTTGCCAGCGATAATGCCATCGGCGTGTCCATCCTGGCGGCAAGGGAGATCAATGCATGGCCGAATACATCAATGTAACCACCCTGAACCTGCTGGCTAAACAGGTGCTGGAGCAGTGCGAACCACTGAATAACCTCATCGTCTGCGGCGAGGTTTCCAACTTTACGCGCCATTACAAAAGCGGCCACTGCTACTTTACCCTGAAAGATGAAAACGCCGCCATCAAGTGTGTGATGTTCCGAGATAAAGCGCGTCTGTTGGGCTTTGCGCCGGAAAACGGCATGCTGGTGCTGGCGTATGGCCGGGCAACGCTGTATGAGCGGGACGGCGCATTCCAGCTGTATTGCGATTATATGCGCCCCTTTGGTGCCGGTGCGGCCCAGATGGCCTTTGATGCGCTGAAGAAAAAGCTTTCTGCCGAAGGCCTGTTTGATGCTGACCACAAACACCCGCTGCCGCCTATGCCGCAGTGTATCGGGCTGGTCACATCCAAAACCGGTGCGGCATTACAGGATGTGATTCACATCATCACGCGGCGGTGGCCGATGGTCAAACTGCTGCTGGCCCCCGTCAGTGTGCAGGGGTTGGAGGCGGAAAAGAGCATTGTGGATGGCATCCGCCGCCTGGATGCAGACCCGCGCCCGGATATAATTTTAATCACCCGCGGCGGCGGTAGCAAAGAGGATTTGTGGGTGTTCAACAGTGAGCGCATTGCCCGCGCAGCCTATGCCTGTAAAAAGCCAGTCGTTTCTGCGGTCGGGCATGAAATTGATACCACAATTCTGGATTATGTGGCTGACCTGCGTGCTCCTACACCTTCCGCAGCGGCGGAACTCTGCGTGCCGGATCAGGCACAGGTGCGGCACGAAATATTCATTTTACAACAAAATATTCAAAAAAATATACAGTCCCGCCTGGAAATGTGCTATAATAAATTCAACATCATTTCCCCGGCTGCAGCCATGCAGAACGAAAAAACAGGAATTGACGCCCGTGCGCAGCTTTTGCGGCAAACGACAGCACAGATACAGGCCGTTGCAGCCCAAAAGGCAGCTGCCTGCACCCAGGGGCTGCACACCGCTGCTGCGGTGGCAGCGTCACTGAATCCATATGCAGTCCTTGCACGCGGCTATACCATGGTCGCGGATGCCCGCGGCCGCTGCCTGACAACAGAACATCTGAAGCCGGGGCAGAAGATCACTGTTATCGGCAGCAATGCAGCCGCACAGTGTACGGTGGATACCGTGGCACCCACTCAGGGGAACCCTGAAAAGGAGCAAACCGATGAGAGCACCTAAAACCTTTGAAGAAGGGCTCCAGCGCCTGCAGGAGCTTTTGGCAAAAATGCAGGATGAAACCACAACGCTGGACCAATCTGTTAAACTGTATGCCGAAGCTGCCCAGCTGATCCAGTACTGCAACACGGCGCTGGACAAGGCAAAATTACAGATCGAAGAGATCGACGCATCGCTGGCACAGCCCGGCGCGGATGAGTGAACCCGCAGGATAAGGAGGCTTTTCCCCATGGAACAGGAACGTTATCAACAGCAGTATAAAGCCTTTGTGCAGCAGGCGGAGCAGCGCCTGAACGAACTGTGCGATGTTTATCTGCCGGTAAAAGCCCAAATCAGCCAGGCAGCGCGTTACAGCCTGCTGGGCGGCGGCAAGCGTGTGCGCGCCGTGCTGGTGCTGGCTGCCTGCCAGCTGGCGGGCGGCGATACCGCAGCTGCAGCCGACTATGCCGCGGCGCTGGAAATGCTGCACTGCTATTCCCTGATTCACGATGACATGCCCTGCATGGATAATGATGATTACCGCCGCGGCCGCCTGAGCTGCCATAAGCAATATGGCGAAGCAACCGCCCTGCTGGCGGCGGATGCCTTGGTTACAGCAGCCTTTGAAGCTGTTGCCAACGCGCCGACCCACCCCCAAAGCCGGGTGCAGGCGGCGGCCCACCTGGCCAAAGCAGCCGGGGCACGCGGTATGTTGTATGGCCAGGAACTGGATAAGCATTACGAAACCGTGCACGCCAGCGAAAGCGAGCTGCTGGAACTGCATGCCCACAAGACCGGCGCATTGATTATTGCCGGTGTGGACCTTGGCTGCGATGCCGCTCAGGCGGACGATGCCCTGTGCACTGCCCTGCAGCATTATGCCGCGGAGCTGGGGCTGGTGTTCCAGATCGTGGATGATATTTTGGATGTGACCGCCACGACGGAAGAACTGGGCAAGCCTGTTGGCAGCGATGCCGAAAACGACAAAACGACCTTTATCACCCTGTATGGGCTGGAAGGTGCCCGCAGCCTGGCAAAGCAGCATAATGATGCTGCCCTGGCTGCCCTGGCGGATCTTGGCCCGGAAGCAGACTTTTTGCGCGAGATGGCAGTGGAGCTGCTGACCCGCAGCAAGTAACATATTACAGCAGGGCAGGCGGTGCGGCCCACTGCCCGGCAGCTTTGCCGGGAACCCGCCTGTTTGGCCCGGTGTGAGGAGAAAACTACCATGATGACGCTTTTGCGCGAAGCGCTGAGCTGGAATTATGTGCTGGTAACGGCGGTCATCAGCTCGCTGCTGGCACAGTTCACCAAAGTGATTCTGAACCTGATTATCCTTGGCAAATTTATCCCGGAACGCCTGTGGGGCGCAGGGGGCATGCCCAGTGCACACTCCGCAACGGTATGTGCACTGTTGGTTGCCACCGGGCGCTACTGCGGCACAGGCTCCACGGAGTTTGCCCTGGCGCTGGTTTTGGCCATTATTGTAATGTATGACGCAATGGGTGTGCGCCGGGAAACGGGCGAGCAGGCCAAGATTCTGAACCGCATGCTGAGCGAATGGATGGATCGTGAATCAGATGCCATGCCCTTTTTGGGAGATAAAAAGCTGAAAGAAATGGTGGGTCATACCCCTATCCAGGTTCTTACAGGTGCCATTTTTGGTATTGCTGTTGGCCTTTTGATGCCAATGGTGTAAAAACAGAGCAAACGAGGTATGTGATCATGAAATATCCTTATCTGGATAAAATCCAGAAAAACGGGGATGTAAAAAAACTGCCGCAGCAGGAACTTCCGCTTCTGTGTGAGGATATCCGCAATTTTTTGATTGAAAGTGTTTCCTCTACCGGCGGGCACCTTTCGTCCAACTTGGGCGTGGTGGAACTTACGGTGGCTTTGCACCGTGCGCTGACTCTGCCGCAGGATAAAATTTTGTTCGATGTCGGTCACCAGTGCTATACCCACAAGCTGCTGACCGGCCGCCGGGAGGGCTTCGCCCATCTGCGCCAGGTGGATGGCCTTTCGGGCTTTCCCTCCCCGCAGGAAAGCGACTGTGATACCTTTATTGCGGGGCACGGCAGCACGGCGCTTTCCACCGCCATCGGTGTGGCACGCGCCAAAAAGCTGAAAAAAGAACCCGGCAAGGTCGTTGCCATCATCGGGGATGGCGCGTTCACCGGCGGCATGGTCTATGAGGGCATGAACAACGTCAGCAACCTGAACAACCTGATTGTGGTGCTGAACGATAACAAAATGTCCATCTCCAAAAATGTCGGACAGATGGCAAATTATCTAACCAAACTACGCACAGACCCAAAGTATTTCCGGGTTAAGGCGCATATGGAAACCGCGCTGGAGTGTATCCCCGCAGTGGGCACTGCTCTGGTAGAGGTGCTGCAGGAAGGGAAAAAGATCATCCGCCGCGGCATCTACCACTCCACAATGTTCGAGGAAATGGGGTTCCAGTACGTTGGCCCGGTGGATGGCCACGATGTTACCGAGCTGACCCGGATCTTTACCAACCTGCAGGAACAGTATTCCCCGGTGTTTTTGCATATTGTCACCCAAAAGGGTAAGGGTCTGAAACCGGCGGAAGAAAACCCAGGCGAGTTCCACAGCGTTTCCGCGTTTGATCTGGATCACCTGACAAATCCGGAAATGTCGCCCAAGGATTCTTTCTCCAACCGCTTCGGCAACAAGCTGGCGGCCCTGGGCAGGGAAGTGCCTAACCTGTGCGCCATTACGGCAGCTATGAAATACGGCACTGGCCTGAACTTCTTCTACTACGCCATTCCGGAACGCTTTTTTGACGTTGGCATGGCGGAAGAGCACGCCGTAACCTTTGCGGCGGGCCTTGCCAGCCAAGGCATGCTGCCGGTTGTGGCTATCTACTCCACCTTCTTCCAGCGCGCTTATGACCAGATGATTCATGATGTGAACCTGATGCATCTGGATGTGCTGTTTGCCGTGGACCGTGCTGGCCTTGTGCCGGGCGATGGCGAGACCCACCAGGGCATTTATGATACCGGCTATTTCAGCCAAATCGGCATCCCGGTGTATTCTCCGTGCAACTATGCGGAACTGGAATACTGGCTGGAAGCACTGGTCAAAACCATGCGCGGCCCCCGCGCCATCCGTTATGCCCGCGGAGAAGAAAAGCCGGCTCTGGCGGCCCTTGGATGCACCAGCAAACCCTATGATATGCTGTGCGGTGCGGACAAGGCCGATACCGTTCTTGTCAGTTATGGCGCTGAAACCGAGGAGATTCTTGCCGCGGCGGAACTGCTGCGCCACCAGGGAATGGCAGCGGACTGCTGTAAGCTGGTGCAGGTTTATCCCTTGCCGGATGGTCTCTGCCGCCAGCTTTCCAACTATAAAACCATCCTGTTTGCAGAGGAATCCGTGGCAACGGGCGGTATTGGCCAGCAGCTTTGCACTGCCCTGCAGGCAGCAGGTTGGCAGGGCCGCTTTATCCTGCGCGGGGTAGATAACACCCATCTGCTGCACGCCACAGTGCCGCAGCTGCGCCGGGACCAGGGCTTGGATGCTCATACTCTGGCCCAGGACGTTTTGACCCGTAACTGAAATAAGTGAACCGAAAGGTTGTTCATCAATGAAAATTCGTCTGGATCAATACCTTTGCCAAAACGGCTATGCCCAAAGCCGGGAGCGCGCCAAAGCACTGATCATGTCCGGTATTGTCTTTGTCAATGAGCAGAAAGTGGACAAAGCCGGTGAAATGATTGCTGAGGACGCCAAAGTGGAAGTGCGCGGCCATGATATCGGTTACGTCAGCCGCGGCGGCCTCAAGCTGGAAAAAGCCATGCAGGTGTTCCCCATGCGGCCGGATGGCAAGGTCTGCATGGATATTGGCGCATCGACAGGCGGCTTTACCGACTGTATGCTCAAAAATGGCGCAGTCAAAGTGTACGCCGTGGATGTGGGCTATGGCCAGCTGGCGTGGAGCCTGCGCACCGATGAGCGCGTGGTCAATATGGAGCGTACAAACATCCGCAATGTTACCCCGGATATGCTGGGGGACAAAATCGCGTTTTTCAGCGTGGATGTTTCCTTTATCTCGCTCAAACATATCTTCCCGGTGGCGGATACTATCTGTACGCCGGATGCCGTCGGCGTCTGTCTGGTGAAGCCCCAGTTTGAAGCCGGACGCGAAAAAGTAGGTAAAAAAGGCGTTGTGCGGGAACCCGCTACCCATGCCGAGGTGCTACATATGGCGCAGGGTTACGCCATGGCGAACCACTTTACCCCGGCGGGACTGGATTTTTCGCCCATTAAGGGGCCGGAGGGCAACATTGAATTTTTGATGTATGTCCAGCACAGCCAGGATCCGCAGCCGCTGCCCGAAGGCCTGATCGAACAGACGGTTGCCAACGCTCACGCGGCGCTGGATAAAGCCCCCAACCTGCACTGAGCCTTAAAAGCTGCGTTCCTGTTACTTTGGGCAATACCGCATAATTCTAAGTGCCGATACGGCGAGCGAGGTGCGGCAGATGCTAAGCCAAAAGCGCAGATAATACTGGATGTCTTATCGAGCATTTTGGCAACGCAGATGCCGTGCCGCAGCCGCCGGAGCGGTGCTTAAGCCGTAAGGCGGGAATTGTGCGGTGTTGCCTTTGAAACCATACCCGGAAAGGGGAAAAGAGCTTGTCCGTTTTTCTTTTTCCAAACAGAATCAAAGATACCGATTTTTCCGTTACCCGTCAGGTGATCGCTTTGCTGGATCAACACGGCATCCATGCCCTGCTGGCGGATGAGCTGGCTGGGGAATTGGTGGATACCAAGGCGGTATTCCTGCCCCAGCAGCAGGCGTTGGCCCAGGCAAAACAGGTTATCACCATTGGCGGGGATGGCACACTGCTGCGCATCGCCCATGACTGCCTTGCCCAAAGCAAGCCGGTCCTGGGTGTCAACCTGGGGCGCATTGGCTTTTTGGCTACCTGCGAGGTGGCAGAGCTGCCGGAAAAGCTGGCCCGCCTGGCTGCGGGGCGGTATACCATTGAGCCGCGCAACCTGCTGCGCGCGGATGCCCCGGCCCATAACTGGCACCAGGTTGCCATGAACGACGTGGTGCTGTTCGGCAATTCCCGCCTGCACCCCATGGATTATACCGTCTACTGCGATGGCGCTTTTGTCAGCCGCTACCGCAGCGATGGGGTGATCATCGCAACACCCACGGGCTCCACGGCTTACTCGCTTTCCGCAGGTGGGCCGGTGCTGGATGCCTGTGCGGCGGTTATGGTGCTTACCCCGGTCTGTGCGCACAGCATCCACGCGGTGCCGCTGGTGTTTTCGGCCAGCCGTACCCTGACGGTGGTGGCGGAAGCAACCAACCGTGACAGCGTGTATGCCAGCGCGGACAGCCATTCCCGCTGTGATTTGCAGCCGGGCGAAAGTTTGACCATTACCACGGCAGTGGAACAGCTGGGGCTGATTACCTTTGACGAAACCGAGCAGTTCCGTGCGATAGAAACAAAATTGATGAGGAGATGACTCTGCAATGAAAAGTGCGCGCCATCAGGCAATTTTGGACCTGATTGAAAAATATCCGATTGACCGGCAGGAGGATCTTCTCGAACATCTGCGCCGTGCCGGTTTTGATGTAACGCAGGCAACGGTATCGCGTGATATCCGGGAACTGCGCCTGGTAAAAACTGCAACGGGGGAGGGCGGCTACCGCTATATGCCGGCAAACGGCAACGGCAAGGTGGCTCATTCACCCAACCGGTTTGAAACCATTTTCCGGGAGTCTGTGCTCAAGGTGGACTATGCTGGGCATATGGTACTGGTCAAATGCTTTTCCGGCATGGCGAATGCCGCCTGTGAAGTTTTTGACGCTCAAACCTGGGAAGGTGTTGTTGGTACACTTTCCGGTGATGATACGTTTTTTATCCTGATGCGCACCGAGGAAAACGCTGCTGAGATCACCCGCCAGCTGCAGCGCTATACGGTACGCCACACTTAAACCGCCGGAGGGGGAGCAGCATCCATGCTTGCGGAGCTGAAAATTGAAAATGTTGCCGTGATTGAAAAAGCCGAAGTACAGTTTACCCCGGGCCTGAATGTGCTGACGGGCGAAACCGGCGCCGGCAAATCTATCATGATCGATTCCATCAATGCCATTCTGGGCAACCGTACCTCGCGTGATCTGGTGCGCAGCGGTGCGCCCAAGGCACGCATTTGGGCCACGTTTGAATCTATCCCGGCCCATGTGCGGGAGCAGGTGGAAAAATGCGGCTATGGTGCCCAGGATGACCTGTTACTGTACCGCGAGATCAGCGCGGACGGAAAAGGCAGCTGCCGTATTAACGGTATGCCCGCTACCGCCGGCGTGGTGCGGGATATTTCCGCCGGGCTGCTGACCATCCATGGCCAGCACGACAGCACCAGCCTGACCAACCCGGCAACCCATCTGGCCCTGCTGGATCAGTACGCGCAGGATGGGGCAGAGTATGCCGCTTACCATGCGCTGTACCGCGCTCTTGTCACGGCAAAGCGCGCGCTGGATGCGTTGACTTCCAGCGAGGAAGAAAAGCAGCGCCGGATCGCAGAGCTTTCGGAAGAGATTGATACCATTGATGCCGCTGCGCTGACCGCAGGAGAGGAAGAACGTTTGATGGAGCGCCGCAAGGTCATCATGCACGCACAGGGCATTCTGGATGGTCTGACGGCGGCGCACCAGGCACTTTCCGGTGATGATTCCGGCGAAATGATGGGCGCAGCGGATCTGCTGGGCAGTGTGGTCAATGAGCTGGCCGAAAGCGCTCGCCTGGATGAGAGCCTGGCACCGCTCAGCGAGCGCCTGAGCGATTTGTATTACGGTGCGCGGGAGCTGGCCACTGACCTCGCCGACCGCCTGGACGGTTATGATTTTGACCCAGGGGAGCTGGATCAAATCGAAGAACGGCTGGACCAGATTTACCGCATGAAACAGCGTTACGGTGCCAGTGTGGAAGAACTGCTGACTCGGCGGGATAAGGCGGCCGAAGAATTGGAAGGGTACCAGTCCTCCGGCAAGCGCATTGCAGAACTGACCCAGCGCAAACAGGAATTGTACCGCCAGACCAAGGCTGCAGCGGAAACGCTGACCCAAGCTCGCCTGAAAGCTTTTACCAGCATGAACCGCCAAATGCGGGAAGCACTGGAATTTTTGAACATGCCCGGCGTGCGTATGGTGCTGCGCCATCAGCGCGGCCCGTTAGCTTCCGCAGGACAGGATAACATTGAATTTTTGATTTCTACCAACCCCGGCGAGGAGCCCAAGCCGTTGGCTAAAATCGCTTCCGGCGGCGAGCTTTCCCGTATCATGCTGGCGTTCAAGAGCGCCTTGGCTGATAAAGATGCGATTTCGACCGTTATTTATGATGAGATCGACACCGGTGTTTCGGGCCTTGCCGCCGGGCGTATTGGCCAAAAGCTGAAGCAGACCGCCAGCGGCCATCAGGTGCTGTGCATCACCCATACCCCACAGATCGCTGCTTTTGCCGATAACCAGCTGCTGATTGAAAAGAAGGTGCGGGACAACCGGACCTTCACTGAGATCCATCCGCTGGATCTGGATGGCCGCGTGCAGGTGTTAGCCCGCATGATCTCCGGCGATAAAGTTACAGACCTCAGCCTTGCCAACGCCCGCGAGTTGATTGAAAAATCGCAGGGGTAAGCGCAGGACAATAACGAAAGAAAAACAGAAGAGAAGCATACAAACCTCTGGCCGACAAAACAGGCTGGAGGTTTTATTTTTTTGGAATTTCTTTTATTATCGTTCTAAGGCAATACCGCACAATTCCCGCCTTGCGGCTTAAGCACCGCTCCGGCAGCTGCGGCACGGCATCTGCGTTGCCAAAATGCTCGATAATGTCGGGTTGCGGTACCCGCATCGTGCTTCGGGGGCAAAAGCCCCTCGCACTCTGCGACCGCTGCCCCTGCTTCGGTTCGCTGTTTCCGCCACTGGCGGCGCTCACCTTTGCAGCATCCAGTATTATCTGCGCTTTTGGCTTGGCATCTGCCGCACCTCGCTCGCCGTATCGGCACTTAGAATTATGCGGTATTGCCCTAATTTGGAGCCAAGAAGAAATAAAAGCAAAATGTTTGGGAAGGCCCCTTGACACCATGGGGAAGATATGGTATTCTAACTTCGTTGATTAGATAAACCTAACCAACGAATATCCCGTACTTTCTGCATAAACATAGCAATGGCGACGGGAATTTTTAATGACTTGAAGTTAGCGAGAACTAATTATACGGTCAAAACAGGAGGGTACACCATGCAGCGTAATTTTGAAACCTCGTTTGTAACGCAGTGTGCTCCTGTTCTGGCGGGACTTAAAGTGGCAAACCTCTTCCGCTGGGTTGAACCCGATGCAAGCGCCATGCACGCCATGGCGGAGCGCTGGGCGGCCGAGCTAAAACCCAAAGGCGTTACGGTTTCTATCATCAAGGAATGCCCCGTCACCCACGCCTATCTGGTTTATGTCTACCGCGCAAAGAGCCTGGAAGAAAGCCTGCAGCAGCCGGATGTGCAGCAGTACCTGCTGCGGGAAGGTTACCCCCAGGGAGGCTTGCAGGAGTGCTTGGATCATCTTTCCCGTTGCCTTTGCTGCGAAGCAGAGTTCCCGCACGAGATTGGCGTTTTCCTTGGTTATCCGCTGGAAGATGTCGTTGGCTTTGTGGCAAACAAGGGCAAAAATTATACGTTCTGCGGTTACTGGAAATGCTATGGCGACCCCGCTGCAGCACAAAAGACGTTTGAACGCTTCCGCAAATGCACTGAAGTTTATCTCCGCTGTTTCCAGAGCGGTACACCGATCACCCGGCTCGCAGTAGCCGTTTGATATAATGGGCGCACGCCCATGTTAAGGTAATACCGCACAATTCCCGCCTGACGGCTTAAGCACCGCTCCGGCGGCTGCGGCACGGCATCTGCGTTGCCAAAATGCTCGATAATGTCGGGTTGCGGTACCCGCATCGTGCTTCGGGGGCAAAAGCCCCTCGCACTCTGCGACCGCTGCCCCTGCTTCGGTTCGCTGTTTCCGCCACTGGCGGCGCTCACCTTTGCAGCATCCAGTATTATCTGCGCTTTTGGCTTAGCAGCTGCCGCACCTCGCTCACCGTATCGGCACTTAGAATTATGCGGTATTGTCTTAAAATATAATAAAGGAGCTGTTTGATTATGAACAAGGTAGCAATCGTTTATTGGAGTGGCACAGGCAATACTGAGCAGATGGCCCAGGCTGTGGCAGAGGGCGTTAAGAATGCTGGCGGCGAAGCCGATGTGCTGACCTGCGCAGAATTTGATAGCGCAAAGCTGGCCGATTACGGCGCAGTTGCTTTCGGCTGCCCCGCTATGGGCGCAGAGCAGCTGGAGGAAGGCGAATTTGAACCCATGTTCGCTGATCTGGAAGGCAGCCTGTCTGGTGTGAAGGTTGCTCTGTTCGGTTCTTACGGCTGGGGCTCTGGCCAGTGGCTGGAAGACTGGTGCGCACGCTGCAAGGAAGACGGCGCTGTGATGCAGGAAGAACCTGGCGTTATGGCAAACGAAGCACCGGACGACGATGCAATCGCAGCCTGCAACGCTCTGGGCGCAAAGCTGGCAGCCTGCTGAGCAAAGTGTCCTGAGGTGCTCACTACACCTTGAACAAATAGCATTATGACGGCGGGGAACCGATACCGAGAAAAAGGCATCGGCTCACTGCCGTTTGCTTTTTACAGTTTATCATCAGGGCTGTTATAAGATAGAAAAGACAAACAAAAATCCGGCAGAACACCGGGTAGCGGCTCTGCCGGATGATGAAGCGCACGGATTGGGCAATCAGCCAAAAATACCAAACAGCTTTTTCTTCTGGTAAGGTGCGCAGCTGTAGCTGACCATGCGGTAGCCAGTCGGTTCCAGCGCTTTAGCGATGTCAGCCTCAGCAATTTCGTTTTCGGCTACAATAACAGCCTGGCCCTTGGTGTGGCTGGCGGTTACCTTTTTGACGGGGAATGTCTTGCGGATTGCGTCAGAAACATGTGCTTCACACATGCTGCATGCCATTCCATCTACCCCAACAGTGATTTGAACCATTAAACTCATCCTTTCTGCAATAGGTTAAGTATCCTAAACCAAACTGACCCAAAAGGCAGGCGACAATTCATAACGGCTTCATCATACCAACCCAATGGGTATTTGTCAAGCGGAGAGAATACAGCACATTCCTCTCAAAAGAAGGGGCAAAGGGCATAAAATGCCTGAATGACGCAGCGCCCTTTGTGCAAATTGCCCTAAAAAGTGTGAAAAAGTTAGCCGAGACTTATCGGTTAGCACAAACTAATTTTGGACAACTCCAAAACTATTGACATTGCAGGTTAGCAGTGGTAAACTGCAAATGTTCAAAGGAGTTAGCATCTGCTAATCTTCTGCGGGTGGCCGGGAAGCGGCAGATCACAGGGGATTAAGGGTCAAACTCCGGCTTTTTTGCGCCTGTGCAAGATGCAGAAAAAACAGAACAGAAAGTTATAAGTGTAAAGCAATTTGGACGTTGGGGGATGAAACGATGATGCCGATTACGATGGCAAAAGCAGGCGAAACTGTCACCATCAAAAAAATCACTGGTAAAGACGAAGTTCGCCAGCACCTGGCTGAGTTGGGATTTGTTGTGGACGCAACGGTTACCGTTGTGAACGAAATTGCGGGCAACCTGATCATTCAGGTAAAAGAGAGCCGCATTGCACTGGACAAAACCATGGCAAACCGCATTATGATTGGTTAAAACAGCGCCAATACGCTGTTTTGGAGGCTGCGGCTTATCCAGCGGCTTCCCGATAGAGATATTGTGAGGAGGATAAAAATGAAAACTCTGAAAGACGCGAAAGTCGGCGAGACTGTCACCGTTGCCAAGCTGCACGGCGAAGGCCCTGTCAAGCGCCGCATCATGGATATGGGCATCACCAAAGGTGTTCAGATCTATGTCCGCAAGGTTGCCCCCCTGGGTGACCCCATGGAGCTGACCGTGCGCAACTACGAGTTGAGCGTGCGCAAGGCTGACGCAGAAATGATCGAATTGGTTTGATTCCAACTAGAGAAGAGAGGGTAACGCAATGAGCATTAAAATTGCACTAGCCGGTAACCCGAACTGTGGTAAAACTACCCTGTTCAATGACTTAACCGGTTCTAACCAGTATGTCGGCAACTGGCCCGGCGTTACGGTTGAAAAGAAGGAAGGCCGCCTGAAAGGTCAGAAGGACGTTGTCATTCAGGACTTGCCCGGTATCTACTCCCTGTCCCCCTACACCCTGGAGGAAGTTGTGGCCCGTGGTTACCTGGTCAATGAAAAGCCTGATGCCATCCTGAATATCATTGATGGTACCAACATTGAACGTAACCTGTACCTGACCACCCAGCTGATTGAGCTGGGCATTCCTGTGGTTATGGCCGTCAACATGATCGATCTGGTCCGCAAGAATGGTGATAAGATCGACCTGAAGAAGCTTAGCGCAGAGCTGGGCTGCCAGGCTGTTGAGATCAGCGCACTGAAGGGCGAAGGCAGCATGAAGGCTGCTGAGATGGCTGTTGCCGCTGCAAAGTCTGGCAAGGCTGGCGAGCTGCCCCATGTGTTCACTGGCAGCGTTGAGCATGCCATCGCTCATATCGAAGAGTCCATCCAGGGCAAGGTTGATGACCGCTTCCTGCGTTGGTACGCCGTCAAGCTGTTCGAGCGTGATGATAAGGTTCAGCAGGAGCTGAAGCTGGACAAGGCGCTGGTTGACCACATTGACCAGCACATCGCAGACTGCGAGAAGGAAATGGACGATGACGCCGAGAGCATCATCACCAACCAGCGTTATGCTTACATCAACACTGTTGTTGAGAAGGCTGTCAGAAAGAAAGCTCGCGTTGAGCACCTGACTGTTTCCGATAAGATCGACCAGGTTGTTACCAACCGTATCTTCGCTCTGCCAATCTTTGCCTTGATCATGTTCCTCATGTACGCGCTGTCCATGGGTACCTCCATTGCAGATGGCGGTATCTCCATCGGCAGCTTCGCAACTGACTGGACCAACGATGTTCTGTTCGGCGAGATCGTTCCCAATGCACTGGGCGGTTTCCTGGAGAGCGTTGGCGTTGCTGACTGGCTGTACGGCTTGATCATGGACGGCATCGTCGCCGGTGTCGGCGCGGTTCTGGGCTTCGTTCCCCAGATGCTGGTTCTGTTCTTCCTGCTTTCCATCCTGGAAGACATTGGTTACATGGCCCGTGTTGCTTTCATCATGGACCGTATCTTCCGCAAGTTCGGCCTGTCCGGCAAGAGCTTCATCCCCATGCTGGTTGGCACCGGCTGCGGCGTTCCGGGTGTTATGGCTTCCCGTACCATCGAGAACGAGCGTGACCGTCGTATGACCATCATGACTACCTGCTTCATCCCCTGCGGCGCTAAGATGCCCATCATCGGCCTGTTTGCAGGTGCCCTGTTCGGCGGCAGCAGCCTGGTTGCTGTTTCTGCTTACTTTATCGGCTTTGCGGCCATCATCATCTCTGGTATCATCCTGAAGAAGACCAAGTTGTTTGCTGGTGATCCTGCTCCGTTTGTTATGGAGCTGCCTGCTTACCACGTACCTGCATGGGGCAACGTTCTGCGTGCAACCTGGGAGCGTGGCTGGTCCTTCATCAAGCGTGCCGGCACCGTCATTCTGGCTTCCACCATCGTTCTGTGGTTCCTGCAGGGCTTCGGCTTTGAGGATGGCGTCTTCGGCATGGTCGAAGATCAGGACAACTCCATCCTGGCAGCCGTTGCAAGTGCAATCGCCTGGATCTTTGCTCCTCAGGGCTTCGGAAACTGGCGTGCAACCGTTGCTTCCATCTCCGGCCTGATCGCAAAAGAGAACGTTGTTGGTACCCTTGGCGTTCTGTATCACTTCGGCGGCGAGCTGTCTGAGAACGGCGACGAAATTTGGGGCGAAGTTGCAAACGACTACACTGCAATCTCTGCTTACAGCTTCATGATCTTCAACCTGCTGTGCGCACCGTGCTTCGCAGCTATGGGCGCTATCAAGCGTGAAATGAACAACGGCAAGTGGACTGCTATCGCCATTGGTTATATGTGCCTGCTGGCCTACTGTGCATCTCTGGTTGTTTACCAGATCGGTGGCCTGATCACCGGCGAAGTTGGCTTCAACATCTTCACCATTGTTGCTGTTGCTATCATTGTGTTTACCATCTACATGCTGGTTCGCCCCAACAAGTACCTGAATGATAACGAAGTTAAGATTGATGTCAAGAAGGTTGCTGCTTCCAAGTAATCACTGACAATTTGATGTTCCTTTTATAAGAGAGGTGTTTCGCTATGATGGATTTCTTGGCCACAAATTTTAATCTGCCTACCATTATTGGTGCGGTTATTGTGTTTGGAGGCACGGGCCTGATTGTGTGGCACTCTCACAAGCATGGCGGCGTTGGCTGCGATTGCGGTGGCAGCTGCCACGGTGAGTGTGGCTGCTCCGGTGGCTGCAATGGCTCCTGCAAAGAAAATGCAGAAGAGCTTGCAAAGTTCAAACGGATTGCCGAAGAAAAGGCAAAGGCTAACGCAAGTCAGGTACATTAAAGCTTAAATTTTCCTGAATCCCAGCGCGGCGGGCCGCAGGCAGCAATGCCCGCGGTCCGCCGCATTTTTTATCAGCTGCACTATGGTGCGGGCTGCTTGATATGGAGTGATGAACATGGCATTGAGCGATGCCCACCTGCGATATCTGTTTGCAATCAGCAATGCAGCTGCAGCAACCCCGGATGTATCTTCCCGTCAGATTGCCAGTGCACTGGGGGTTACCAAACCCTCGGTTGTGCATATCCTGAACATTCTCATGCGGGACGGTATGGTGGTAAAACGGCACTATGGCAAAATTTATCTGACGGACCGCGGTGCGTTTACCGTAAACTACTACCGCCGCTTGCTGGATGTAACCCTTGCCGCTATGCCGGAATATCCGTTCCCGGTCAGTGCAGATGAACGGCGCAATGCGGCCCTGGCATTGATTGCAGCGCTTCCTGACCGGGATTACAGGGAACATTTTGGTGCGCTCTTTGCCGAAACGGAGGTGGAAGAAAATGAGCCGCAGCCAGAAAGTGAATGAATCGGAAACCATGACCACAGCTTCGGCCTATCTGTACAAAGAACAGGCCGAGTGTGTGCAGCAGGTGCACCAGTATCTGGTGGAACATCTCGATAGCCGCGTAACCCAGGCGGAACTGGCGCAGCGGTATCATATCTCTCTTACTTCGCTGAAAGGGGCGTTCAAACAGGTGTACGGCTTGCCAATCAATACTTACCTGCGCCGCTGCCGTGTGCAGCATGCGGAACAGCTGCTTTTCACAACGGATTTGAGCATTTTGGAGATCGCACAGCGGGTTGGGTACGACAGCCCCAGCCGTTTTGCGGCAATGTTTAAGCGCGAAAAAGGCATTACCCCGCGGGAATGCCGCCGCGTGCGCACTGACCAGCTGCCGGAAGAAAAAACGATTGCCTGATGTGGAATTACAGCGCAGCAAAACGCACAGCAGCGGTGGGCTGAAACTGGGCGAAATGGTGAAACGTGGAACATGGAATTTTCAAAAATAAAACCAGACGGCACATTTTTTATCCAAAATGCACTTGTAAAAAGTGTAAAATACGTTATACTTGCGAATAAAGATTTTTGCAAGGAGTTAATCTTGTGAAACATCGCCAATTGCAGCCGGGGGATGTATGCAGCAGCTTGCACCCCTTGGGAATGTCGAATCAATAGAGAGGAGTTCAACGTATTATGGTGAACGTAAAGAAGGTAGCAATTTTTGTTGGTGGTATGCTGTTTGGCTCCGCTGGTTTCAAAATCCTGGCCAGCAAGGACGCTAAGAAGGTCTATACCCAGACCACCGCAGCCGTTCTGCGTATGAAGGACTGCACTATGGAGACGGTCAGCCGCGTTCAGGAAGAGGCTGGCGACATTCTGGCAGATGCAAAGGCCATCAACGAAGCCCGCGCAGCCGCAGCTGAACAGGAAGTTATCGCTGATGACGCTGCTGAAAGCGCCGCAGAATAATTGCTTCTTTTGGGCCGCCTGCAGGCGGCCCTTTTTATGTGGTGGGGCACAGCGGCTGAACGGATGATGCCTTTATCGCTGTGCCAGAATTGGCAGTTGGGAAAGCTGAATAAGGAAATACAACTATGAAATGTACAATTTTACATGAAAGCCGCGGCCGTATGCGTGTGCATGTAAATGCCGTGCGTATGACCCTGCACCGTGCAGATGTTTTGGAAGCATACCTGAACCATTCGGAAGCCATTGAACATGCCAAAGTGTATGAACGCACCGGCGATGTTCTGATCAAATATAAGGGCAGCCGTGCGGGTGCAGTAACGGTGCTGAGCCATTATAAGTTTGATAACCCGGAACTGGATTCACTGGTTACTTCGGCTGACAGCCGTAAGATCAACCAGGAATACCAGGAACGGTTTGTCAACTTGGTGGTGTTCCGTGCGTTCCGCAAGCTGTTTCTGCCTGTTCCGGTGCAGGCCGTTATCACGGTGTTCAAAGCAATTGAATTTATCCGCCGTGGTCTGGTCTGCCTGTGGCATCGCAAGCTGGAAGTGGAAGTGCTGGATGCACTTTCTATCGGTGTATCGTTGCTGCGCAGTGACTTTAATACCGCCGGTTCCGTTATGTTCCTGCTCAATGTGGGCGCTTTGCTGGAAGAATGGACACGCAAAAAGAGCCTGGATGATCTGGCTCGCAGCATGTCCCTGAACGTTGACCGTGTTTGGGTGCGCAGTCAGGGAACCGAAGTTCTGATGCCCATCACCAAGGTTAAGGCGGGGGACGAGATCATTGTGCGTTCTGGCAACATGGTGCCGCTGGATGGCACCGTGATCGAGGGCGAAGCCATGGTCAACCAGGCGGCCCTGACCGGTGAGTCGATGCCGGTACGCAAGATTGCGGGTGCGACAGTTTATGCAGGTACTGTTGTTGAGGAAGGCGAATGCGTTTTTGCTGCAAACGCCGTGGATGGTGCCAGCCGTTACGATAAGATCGTATCTATGATCGAAGAGTCCGAAAAGCTCAAGTCCGGCACAGAAAACCACGCCCTGGAGCTGGCGGATCGCCTGGTGCCGTGGTGTCTGGCTGGTACGGTCGTGACCTATGCGCTCACCCGCAACGTAACCCGCGCAATCTCGATTCTGATGGTCGATTTCTCTTGCGCACTTAAACTTTCCATGCCACTGGCCGTGCTGTCTGCTATGCGTGAATGCGGTTCCTACCACATCACCGTCAAGGGAGGCAAGTATCTGGAAGCCCTGTCCAAGGCGGATACTATTGTGTTTGATAAGACCGGTACCCTGACCCATGCAAGTCCTAAAGTGGTCAAGGTTGTGCCGTTCTCCGGGTGTGATGAGGAGGAAGTTCTCAAGCTGGCCGCCTGCCTGGAAGAGCACTTCCCGCATTCCATGGCAAACGCCGTGGTGCGTGCTGCCAAGGTGCGCGGCATTACCCACGAGGAGATGCATACCGAGGTAGAGTACATTGTGGCCCACGGCATTGCAAGCCGCGTGCGCGGGGAGCGCGTTGTGATCGGCAGCCATCACTTTGTGTTCGAGGATGAAAAGTGCGTCATTCCCGCTGCGGAACAGCAGAAGTTTGACGATCTGGAACCGGAACATTCGCACCTGTATCTGGCTGCCTGCGGCCAGCTGGTGGGCGTTATCTGCATTGCGGACCCGCTGCGCCCCGAAGCACGCCATGTGCTGCGCCAGCTGCGCGCCATCGGTGTCACCAACACTGTGATGATGACCGGTGACAGTGACCGCACCGCAGCCGCGATTGCCCGCCAGGTAGGCATTGATCAGTATTTCTCGGAGGTTCTGCCGGAAGATAAGGCAGAGTATGTCCAAAAAGCAAAGGCAGAAGGGCATACCGTTGTCATGATCGGCGACGGCATCAATGATTCACCGGCTTTGTCTGCTGCCGATGTTGGTATCGCCATCAACTCTGGCGCAGCCATTGCACGCGAAATTGCCGATATTACCATCAAAGCCGACAGCTTGGAAGAGTTGGTGCAGCTCAAGAGCATTGCCAACGCCATGCAGCGCCGTGTGGCGAGCAACTATCGCTTTGTGCTGAGCTTTAACTCTGCCCTGATCATTCTGGGCGCACTGGGCATTTTGCAGCCGGCAACCTCGGCTATGCTGCATAATCTTTCCACCATCGGCATCAGCCTGAAGAGTATGACGAACCTGCTGCCCGAAAAAACGCAGAGCCAGCTGCAGCAGGAGAACACAAAGGCCTGATGCAGGCACTAATCGCATGAAAACGCAGCCACTATAAACAGGTGAGCTGCTGTCAGCAGGAAAAAAGTATGGCAGAACGATGAAAAGAAAACTGAAAAAGAAAAAATACGAAAAAAATCAAAATTTTTTAGAAAAAAGCTTGACTTTCTTTAGAAGCCTGTTATAATAATACCTGTTGATGACAGCAGCCCACGTTCGACCGGGTGTAGCGCAGTTTTGGTAGCGCGCTTGAATGGGGTTCAAGAGGCCGTGAGTTCGACTCTCGCCACTCGGACCAAAATGAATACGGCTGTTGCACCGACAAAAAACCGCTAAGTGACGATGCTTAGCGGTTTTTTCTTTGTTCAAATCTGTTCAAAAACGTTCAAAAATGTATATTATTCATGGTGCATTCATGGTGCAAAAATTTTATACATTGTTTTGCAATCCGGGTTATCGGGATTTTGGTGCGGATTTGGTGCAAAAAAATGCGCCGAAGTGGTTGAACCACCGCAGCGCATAAAAATTTTTTGGCAACATTAAGTAGGGGCATCCCTTAATTAACATTTGACAAAATAGCCTCAAGCTTTTTCCGTGCTTCCTCAATCATTTGGGGTTTAAGGGCTAAATAAACTTCATGAATCATTTTGGCGTTTGCATGGCCCACAAGCTGAATTGCAATCTCTTCCGGCACACCGGCCATTGCAAGCATGCAGACATATTCGTGCCGGAATTGGTGCCCACACACAGGAACCTTCCAATCAGTATATGCAACGGTTACATTCTTGCCGTGCTTTACAACGCTTTTGGTTCTGGGCACCGGCTTTGCCACGCCGTATTTTCGCCAGAACTTTTGCCACATACGATCATAGCGGCTTTTGCTTACAGGCTTTGTATCAAGGCCAATAATGTATGTGTCTTTTGGCATTTTGCGGATGGGCTGTAGGGCTTCTTTTAGCATGGAAAGCAGCGGCACTTGCCGGATTGCTGCCGGGGTTTTGCCATAATCCCTTATCACAGCGGCATTGCCCTTGTGCTCTATCGTTTTTGTGATGTGGATGATGTTTTTATCAAAGTCAATATCACGCAGCTGTATGGCGCACATTTCGCCCTTGCGCTCGCCAGTGCAAAGATAAGCCACCGCAGGGAGCGCATCGGGGTCAAGGTAATGTTCCTTTACCACTGCCACTTGCTCGTTTGTAGGGGGCTGTCGTTTGCCCTTATGCAGGCCGCGCGGCATTTTAGTTTGCGTTGCCGGGTTTATATCTCCGCGCCACTTTGGACTGTCAATCCAATACTGAAAGATGTTGTTTATCACAGTCTTTTGGTTTGATACCGTTGTGGCAGCCCGCCCGGCCATTTCAGGCCCGCGCAGAAATTCCGCGATCATGTAAGGCTCAATTTCCCGCATGTGGTATTCGCCAAACTCGTCAGTAGCCCGCTTAACGGCAGGCAGGTAGCTTTTTTGCGTTCCGCTTTTCATGCCCTGCACAACGCGGATATATTCTTTTGCAATTTCGCTGAACAGCGGCCCAGCATTTGAACGCTCTTCTTCAATTCGTTTCTTTTCTTCCTGCTCTTCTTTGGCATCCTCAATCTTTTCCCAGACCTCTGCTGGCGTATTGGCAGAAAATGTTTTCCAAACGCCACCTATCATCTCTTTGCGCTGGTATCTTCCGTCTTTTCGGTGAAAGAGCCCAACTGTCAAATCCTTTTTCATCTTGCAGCCCTCCAAAAAATGTTTTATAATAAAACCGTCAACTTTTTATGTTGACGGCCCTTTATCCCTTGCTGGTGCGTCACCACCGGCAGGGGATTTTTTATTTTTCCCTTGCGTTATATTCGCCGTTGCCTGCCAGAACGGCAGCTTCTCCGGCTTGCAGGCATATTTACAGGCGGTCAAAGTCCGGCTTGGTGCTTTTTGGGCAGGGGTCATTCCCAGTTGCGGTATCTATCCGGTAGTTCTGTATCACGGCCTGACAGACGCGTACACGGCTTTGCATGGACGTATGAGCGTTAGCGCATAACAAGTCTATCTGGCCCGCCCAATCGCTCCCATGCGCCCCACAAAGGATATATAGCAGGCGGCGCTTGTACAGGCCCGGCATCTGGGCAATATAATCAGAAAGTGCCTTGTCTACCTGCTCGTCCGTCCAGTTTGGAGTATCGGTATCGCTAAATGCAGACGGCATCCAGATGCGCTGCAGCCAGCGCCAGGGGGATTGTTTGCAGACGGCGAACCACATCAACAGATCATCGTTTCGGATAGGGGAAAGCCCTTCTTCCCAGTTGCGCACCGTGCGGATGTTCACATCCATCTGCCGGGCTACATATTCTTGCGAAAGCCCGGATTCCAACCGGCACTGCGAAAGAATAAGTCCTTCACGTTCTCTGAAATCAGCTCTACTTTCCATTTCATCACCCTCAATTTTTTACATGTTTTGCGCTCTAAATGCGGTAAGATTTTTATACAACAACAGTTAAGGAAATATAAAGAAAAAAATATTCAAAAAATGCCATGGAAATAAATGGAAGCCATGGCATAAAAAACATGTTAAGATTCTTACTGTAGTCAAAAAACACAGGAGGAATCAACAATGAATAACGTGGAACGTCTAAAGAATTACCAAAACCGTAATGCGGCAACCATTGAAGCCTTGTATCGCGCTGTGCTGCAAGACCGAGCACGGAGGGAAAACAGCCATGAAACTGCCTGATTTAACCACCCCACCAAAGCACGGACGCAAAAGGCCGAAAAAACGGACAGTAAAGCGCAAAACCTGAAATTTGTGCGTTTTGCTAATTGACCGTTACGGCAATCTGTAATAAGATATAGGCACAACACAAAGTTGTCAAAATGACAACTTACAACTAAGGAGTAAACAATGGGCCAAGTGAATAAAAATCTTGTTTCGCACTCAGACCATAACTTTGCACTGTTCCGGTTTAACGATCAGGGCCAGATTTGCCTTGATGATTATGTGATACCCTGGGTAACGCACTTTGAAATGCAGAACTTTGCAAAGGGAACCGCGCAGCTGAACCTTGAAATCATCGTGCGGTTAGATAAAGAAATGACCCTCCACGAAGCGGAAAATCAAAGCAACGACTTCACCGATGATGGAATCAGCCCCACTTTTGAAAGCGAAACTTCCAAATCTTCTTTTGGAGCTGTTGCGAAGAAAATCATGGGCCTTTGATGACAAAATCAAAATTGTCCAGCGCCCTTCCAAATCGGAAAAGCCAAGTTCAAAGTATCCTGCCATTTTCAGATAGTTCAGATTAAAGTTCAGCTCATCATAATAGTATCTATGCCCATTATAGCAGAACATGCGGAATGGCTCAAATGTGGCATAACTGGATGGCCCGCATTTTTCTTCACAATATAACAGGATATCTTTTATGCACTGATCGTTTATTTTCATATTTACTAAAAGGATATAGAATATGTTACTTTATAAAGGCTATACATCAACGCCGGAATACGACCCATACGATAAAATCTATTACGGCAAGATTGATGGTATCAAAGATTTGGTTGACTATCACGCAGAAACCAGCGGCGGAATCGAGCAAGCGTTCATTGACTGCGTGGATGATTACATTGCGTTCTGCAAAGAGATCGGGAAAGAACCGGATGCCCCAGACGAAAAAAATCAGAACCAGCTGGATGAAAACATTCTGGCCGCATACGAGAAGATTCGGCGCTTGGGCAATATCCAGAGCACCATTTTCACCATTGCGGATTACCTTTACACCGCCGCATGGGTATGGTTTGGGCTTACGATGCTGCTTTTTATCATTGCCGCTACTGTGAAAGGATGAAGAACATGATTAACGAAGATTTTCTGCGCCGCGAGATGAACGACATCAAAGCATCCAACGGATACACCATTGGCATGTTGTTGCTGGTACTTCTGCCCATCGGGCTGAGTATTGTAATGCAGCTGATGATCATCAAGATGATTTTGGCCTGAGTGACAGTGATAGGAGGGAACATATGCAAACAAAGAAATATACTGCGGCAGAACAGGCGGAAAACATCAGCAAGCTAATTGCAATCCTGTATACCTTTACGCCGGATCAGATGACCGATTTTGTAACTGGTGCGCAAGATTTAATAGAGCGCTTGCAAGCCGAGGATTCTTTTGGCAAAGAGAAATAATTTCTTGTACATCTTGCGGCAAACTCGATATTAGCCCATCGCTTTGTGCGGTGGGCTTTTTTTCGTTTTCGGTATCCCCGCGCAAGTCGTCAACGGTGACTCCTAGCAAACTGGCAACATCGGCTAGCATATGATCTGGCAAATCGCGCCCGTTTGCTAGCATTTCAGACAAATAGCCACGACTTTTCCCAAGCTCTGTACTAATATGCGTGAAGGCAATTCCTTTTTTCTTTGCTATTTTCTTAGCTTTTTCCACGTATCGCACACAAATCACACCATTTCTTTGTACATATTGCTAATTCGCTAGAAAATGCTAGAAAACTATTTACATCTAGCATAAATGCTAGTATAATAGATAGCATAGAGGGCGACAAAAAACCAAGCCCCCTAAAATTCAGCGGACTAGCTAAAAATATGCTGTTATATCTCGCAAGTTCATAGTAGCATATTTTCTAGCAATAGTCAACTAGAAAGGAGCTTTTGCTAGGTGAATATTTCAAAAATTGATGCGCTGTGCCGAAAAAACAATATTTCTCGCACAATCCTTGAGGAACGCGCCGGAATCTCAAACGGCGCACTTGGCAAGTGGGAAAAATCTCCTTACGGCCCAAGCATCACAACGCTAAAGAAAGTGGCTGACTATTTCGGCGTGCCTGTTGATTATTTGCTAGCCGATAACTAGAAAGATGGAAACAGCCGTAAACGAGCTGATTTGCGAAAAGAAGGAGGTGGAACCTTGATGCAGGACAGCAAAACACCCCCGCCCGATGAGCTAGACCGAGTGGGGGCAGAGATTAAGCGCCTAAAGTGGAGTGTTTCATTTTTGAGCGTCTGGTGCTTTCTGCAGGCTATCAGGTTGTTTGGTATTGGACGTCAAATCACACAGATTTCTGACATCCTGGCCTTGTGTGCGCAAAGCATCCAGCTTATCACAGATAACTTGAGCAGTATTTACGAGGTTTTCGTCAAGCTCAATAACTTGATTTAACCCTTCTTTGATTTGAACAGAATCCTCGTGAATCAGCGTCAACTGCTTATTTGGGAGTGACTGCGAAAGCATCCACAGAATCACTGAAATCCATATACCAAACAGTGCGATTGCATCATTACGAGACAAATGCGGTTTGCTTCGCAAAGGCGCAATGACACCGGTTTTGATAGAGGATACAGCATTTTGGGGCAGCTTTGAAGATGCCTGATTTAAGGTTTCTTCAAACTCTTGCAAATCACTTTCCAATTCCGCCGGGTCTGTGCATAGATCATCTGAATGGTCTTGTGATATGGCAAATGCGGCCTGATTGATTAGCTGTTCAATATCCGTGTTTTCCCACATTGCTGCGGTTTCCTGCGCAAGGCTTTCCAGATAAGGCACAGAAAATTCGTTTGCGTTTGAAATTTTGGGTGCCAGACCTTGCAGGGTATCTGCGATTTGCTGCATGGTTGGGTTTGGCTTCACGCTAACCTGGATGTTCGATTTGCGCATCTTTTCCGAAAGCAGGCGGAATGTATCAGCGCTGGATGGTAAAGCAGATTTATTTTCCATTATCTCACCTCCTTCCCGCCTTATTCTATCACGGCGGAAGGGGGCAAACAACACAAGTTTTTAGAGGAGGTGAAACCTTGAAATGCTCCCGCAAGCGCATCATGCAAGGCGCAATCCTGACCAATCTTGCAACTGCTCAAAAAAATATGGCATCTGCCGAAAAGGTAGATGCCAGAGGGCTTATTCTGTTGAGCAAGTTTTTACTCCGCCTGCTGGATAAGCTGGATGACGAAATTTTAGATGTGGAGGTGAACAAATGAACGATGGGAAAATTTATTGATTTGACGGGAATGCGTTTTGGACGTTTGACAGTTTTGAAACGCAGCCCTGATACAAGAAAAAGGGTGAAATGGATTTGCCAATGCGAATGTGGGAATATCACAGCTGTGGCTACTTCTCAGCTAAAAAGCGGTCACACGCAATCTTGCGGATGCTTACAAAAAGAAAGAACAAGTTTGGCTTGCCGTAAGGATTTAACAGGTGAAACTTTTGGTAGGCTTACAGTTTTGCATGCGGCTTGCAGAACGCCATATGGGCATTATCGTTATGTCTGCCAGTGCGATTGTGGAAACATTATCACCGTTGATGGAGCCAATCTTACTTCTGGCGCTACAAAAAGCTGTGGATGTTTCCGCAAAGAGGTTACGCGAGAATTAAAACTATCTCATGGAATGGTTGGAACGCGGATATATAGATGCTGGCGGAATATGTTCCAACGATGCTATTCGCCTAAAAACAAAGAATATAAGAATTATGGCGGACGCGGAATCTTTGTTTGTGAAGATTGGCACGATTTCAATAAATTCTATGCTTGGGCAATAGCTAACGGATATCGAGATGATTTGACGATTGACAGAATCGATGTCAACAAAGGCTACTGCCCAGAAAATTGCCGATGGGCAGATTGGTACACACAAGCAAGAAACCGAACAAATAACGTTTTTATAACGATTGACGGCAAAACAATGATTCAGGAAGACTGGGCTAGAGAGCTTAATATTTCGTCCGCAACACTTAGGAAACGGCGAAAAAAGAATGTTATATCGGAATCCAAGCCCCTAAAGGCCGCGAAGCCTTCCGGCTGCTGTGTTTGAAAGCTTTGTGAAAGGAGAGAAACATATGAACGATAAAAGCGTAACCAGTTTTGGGAATACCACTGTTACCCAGACGGCACATGAGATTGACCTGAAAGTCGGCCCCGGCATCAAGATTCCGCCGGAAGTTACGTTCAAGGACGTGAAGAATGAAACTGTCCTTGGTGACCCGAACAACATGCACATCACAACCGGCCATTTTAATTTTGCCGATTTGAAGAAAAGGAGTGAAACGCATGAGTAAGGAAGATGTGGCGTTGCTCTTATCCGTTCTGGCCCTTGCAATCAGCATTATGGGGGCCGTGAGGTTTTGAAAGGAGGGGAGCATATGCCCCGTGAAAAGCCCCATTACCAAGAAACCCTTGTTGGCATCCGCGCCCGCGCTGCTGAACTTTACCCCGGCCAACTGTTGTTTGGCCCCACAAAGGTTGCTAAGCTTCTTGGCAAATCTCGTGGCTGGGTATGGCAGCATTACGGTAGCTTCCGTGATTTAACCGTTGAACAAATTGCAAGCCTTATCTGCTGATTTCAGACATACAAGCGTTGGATCGGCGGAAACAACAAGAAAGGACACTAACATGACTGCAAACAAAAAGAGCCGCCCAGTGTACTGCAATACACTGAACGGCAAAAAACGTGAAATTTTCCGGTTCCACAAGTCCATTTTAGCCCATATTGTTCCGGTTTGCAAGTGCTTTGCAAACTTTACCCTGCTGGGTTGTGCAATCGGAACCATTTGCGCCGCTGCTGGCCTTGCAGAGGGCGGCGGGGCCGCATCTTTGGCCGGGCTTATTGCCTGCCTGCTGGGCGCATGGGCCGCTATTACGCTGCGAGAGGTATTGGCATGAACTCTTTTGAGATTGAGATGGCATTTGAATACAATGACCCGCAAAAATACCAGGTGTTTTTTGAAACTGTCCAAATCGCAATCCTGGACACGAACAACAGCGAACAATGGAAATACAGCCAGATTTGCGCCGCCTACCGCGCTGCAATGAGCGGCATAGCAAAACGACTGGATGAATTGGAGAAAGCAAACAATGATCGATCTTGATTTCCCCGGCTGCGGCGCAGCGGACGAATACGGCCACCCCATTATGTGCGAGGATTGCATTTGGGGCGAAACGTGCATTGATAGCACGGTAAGGGAGGATAACGATGGAACTGAAGAACTATAGCATTGAAGCCACAGGAAGCCTTTACTGCTCGGAAAACTTTACAACCATCTGTGTTGATGGGCAAACCTATGGCATTGAAAAACTAATCTACGAGATGATGAAAAGCCTGAAAAAGGAAGAAAATCTCGGCATTGAAACGTGCGGAACACTGAATATCACGTTCACCAGAGAGCCGGAAAAGCTGACTGTGAACGGGACTGTGAAAAAGGAGGAAAAGGCATGAGCGTGTTTGAATCACTTTCTAAGATTCAATCTGAATTGAAAGCACCCAAGAACCTTTACAACTCTTTCGGAAAGTACAAATACCGGAACGCGGAAAGCATTCTTGAAGCGGCAAAACCTCTCTGTGCAAAATATGGTTGCACGCTGACCGTTATGGACGATATTGTACTTATCGGAAGCCGCTATTACATCAAGGCCATTGCCACAGTAACGGACAAAGAGGGAAACTCAACCAGTACCACAGCTTTTGCCCGCGAGGATGAAACCAAAAAAGGTATGGACGGCGCACAGATTACCGGTACAGCATCCAGCTATGCCAGAAAATATGCGTTGAATGGCCTGTTTTGCATCGATGACACAAAAGACCCTGACAGTGATGAATACCACAAGCAGACGAGCGCAAACGTAGCACCAGAACAACCAACCAAAGGCGATATTCAGTCCAGCGAGGCCGAAGCAAGCGAATATGTCAAAGCCCGCGCTACACTAACAGCTGCAATTACCGAGTATTGCGCCAAATCAAAACATACACGAAATGAAGTGCTTGACGCTTTGAAAGCCGTTCCCGGCGGGACAATGAAAACGTTGGACGGCTGCAATGCGCTGATTGCACAGATTCAGGAGTGGAGCAAATGAGCCATACAATCAACATCGCGGATGCTACCTTGATGGGTGAGATTTTGATGCTTCGTCTTAAAAGCAAGCCGGACATGGAAGAAGCGCAAAACTTTGCGAATGAAGTCAAATCCGGCCCCGGCAAGCTGTTTGCAGGTGTTTTTGGCGAGGTACGGAAAAAGCGTAGCCTGACTTCTAACGCTTATGCGTGGACACTCATGAACCAGCTTGCCGAAAAGCTGAAAAAGCCGGCTGTTGAGATTTATCGCGACCTTGTGCGGGATGTTGCAGGTGCAAGCGATATCGTCACCATCAAGCAGGAAGCAATAGAAACCTTTAAGCGCGGATGGGAAAGCCAGGGACAGGGCTGGCAGGTTGTTTTGCTGGACACCATGCCTACACCAAATGGCACGTTCTGCACTCTGCAATGCTGGTATGGTTCCAGCGTATACGACAGCAAGCAGATGCACCGCCTGTTGGAACTGATTGTGCAGGAGTGCCAGCAGCAGGGAATCCCCACAATGACACCGGACGAAATTGCAAAGCTGAAAGGACTGACCGGCGAATGAAAAACGAATTTGGCGTTGCGCTTGATTCCAACGGCTATGCACCGTCCATCATGCCAAACAAGAAAGACATGTTCGGCCACCCACAGTGTTATTGCTGCCTTAACGGCCACGCTTTGGTACGGCATGAAGTGCTCTACGGCCAGAACCGGACAAAAAGCAAAGCTCTTGGCCTGTGGATTTTGGTTTGCCCGGATTGTCACAGATGGATTCACGGCGAAAAGCAGTGCTGGCCCGAGATGGAAGGGCTGGATGCTGGGATGCGGCTTGAACTCAAGATGACCGCACAGCGCATGGCAATGATTGATTACAGCTGGACAAAGGAAGAGTTTGCCCGGCGGTTTGGAAAGAATTATTTGGAGAATTAAAGACATGTTGAATGTAGTTGCACTTATGGGAAGACTGGTTGCTGACCCTCAGCTGCGCCAGACTACAACAGGTAAAAATGTTGCATCGTTCCGCATTGCAGTTGACCGGGGACGCAAGGATGCCAACGGCCAGAATCAGGCAGATTTTTTTGACATCGTTGCCTGGGACAAGAGCGCAGAATTCATCTGCCGCTATTTCCAGAAAGGTTCTATGATTGCCGTTGAGGGACGTTTGCAGAGCCGGAACTATCAGGACAAGAGCGGCAACAACAGGAACGCCGTAGAGGTGGTTGTAAACAACGTTTCGTTTGCAGGCAATAAAGAACCCGCCCAAAGTCAGAACGTGGCTAATAGGGCCGTCTCCGCGCCTGTGGCGGCAAACAATGAGTACGAGCCGATTGAAGATGACGGTGATCTCCCCTTTTAATTTTTGAGCGAAAGGCAGGCGATAAAATTGGGTTTTGTACATGGGACGCAGTGGACGGACGATATGGTATAAGCACAGGAGTTTTGAAAAATGGCAAACGAAGGGTACATCAAGCTGTACCGCCGCATGATGAAATGGGGATGGTACACAGACACTCCAACAAAATGTGTGTTCCTGCATCTGCTATTTCTGGCCTGCTATGAACCCTGTTATTACAAGGGGGTTCACTTGGAAACCGGACAGGCAGTTGCATCTATCCGCCAAATTTCAACAGATACCGGCATATCTGTTCAATCTGTGCGCACTGCTTTATGTCATCTAAAATCAACACAAGAAATAACACAGTGTGAACACGGAAAATTTAGCGTGTTTACGGTGAATAATTACAGTGATTACCAATGCACTAACACAGAATCTAACAAACAGGTAACACAGAACCAACACAGTGCTAACACAGACCCTTATATAAAGAATAATAAAGAAATTAAGAATACCCCCTATACCCCCCAAGGGGATGACGCGATTTCTCCTCGATTTGACACCTTCTGGTCAGCCTATCCCAAGAAGACAGGCAAGGCAGATGCACGCAAGAAATTTGAAAAGATTGTTACTGACGAATCCACCTTGTCCACTATCCTGAAAAGCCTTGAATACCTCAAGACCACAGAGCAGTGGCAGAAAGATAGCGGCAAGTATATCCCATATCCTGCTACCTGGCTGAACCAAAAACGCTGGGAAGATGAAACAGCGCAGCCGCCTGCTGAACCCCGCAGGTCTGAAGACCTGATTCCCATCTATGACCGGGAATATACACGGGAAGATCTGATTAACGGCGTTGTTCCAAAGCTCATTGGGTGGAAGGAGGCAGGCAAATGAATACAGCTGTTGCGGAAAAAGCCGTTATCGGCATCATGCTGATAGAGCCTGACCGGCAAAGCGAAGCGTTCAAAAGCCTGACAGCGCAGATGTTCAGCATCAAAGACCTGGGTGATATCTTCCTGCTTTGCAAGGAGCTTGATCGCAGAGGGGAACGGGCGGATGCAGTATCGATAATATCACGCTGCAAAGAAAACATCAAGGCGATTGCTTACGAATGCGCCCAGACAGTTCCATCGGTGAGCGGGTTCAACACCTACATCAACTGTGTCCTGGATGGATACCGGAAGCGGCTGATGATTGCCAAGATGGGCGAACTTGTGGCATCGGATGCAGACGCGGATGAAATGTTCGGCGCGGTTGCCGCCATGATGGAAAAGCAGCAGCACATCATGGAGCACCAGCGCCAGCGCAGCGCAAAGGACTTTGCTGATGGCATAGAGGACTTCCTGCAATGGCTGAAAAAACCGAATGACAACATCCAAACGGGTTTTGGAACGCTGGATAAGCTGACCGGCGGACTTGTACGAAGCGGCGTAACAGTGATTGCGGCCCGGCCCGGCAAAGGCAAATCTACACTGGCCCTGCAAATGGCGGCGCAGATATCGCAAACCTGCCTGACGCTGTACCAGTCAATGGAAATGAGCCGGGAACAGCTTTACACAGCAATCTTTTCCCGATGGGAACAGATCGACAGCATCCGCATCACAAATCATGCGCTGACCGAAGAGGAAGAAAGCAAGATTGCAGAGGATGCAGAAATCCTGAAAAGGCGGTACAAGCTGATTCTGGATGATTCCAGCCTGACCAGCCTTGCAGACGTTGAACTGACCATCAAGGAGCGAAAACCGGAAGTGGTTGTCATTGACCATCTGGGACTTGTGGCACCACCGAACGCCAAAGAAAAGCGCAATGACGAATTAGCGGCCCTTACAAGGGGATTAAAGCAGCTGGCAATGAAATATCATATCTGCATCATTGAGCTTGTACAGGCCGCGAGAGCCGCTGACACGGGACTTATCAAGATGTCCGACATGTTCGGCTCCGCCACCATTGAACACGATGCAGACATGATTCTTGCCATTAACCCGGAACACTACACCAAATTGCGAGAACAGCGGGAAGAAGACCCGCCAAGCGAAAGCGATACCGTGATTGAGATCGTTAAGAACAGACACGGCGCTTGCGGACAGCTTGATTTTGCGTGGGTGAAGCCGTTCCATCTATTTTGTGAGGTGACAAACATTGACTAACCGAGAAATGTACATGCAGCTTGCACAGACTTGCACAGAAAAAACGATTGAACTTGACCGGGAAATGGAAAAATACGGCGAGAAGTTGATGAAGTGCGCTTATGACGCAGCACAATGGAAGCTGAAAGCAGCGGAATTCCGGGCAAAGGCACGGGAGGAAGGCATGTGATCTACAAGTACACCATCCCGCTGCCGCCGGTCACGAAAAAGAACTCACAGCGCATTTTGGTGAACCGAAAAACGGGAATGCCGTTCATAGCCCCTAGCAGCGCCTATAAGCGCTACGAACAGCAAGCCATAACTTTTCTTGCCCCAAAGCCGAAAACCCCACTGGCGGGGCGCTATCACGTTGCTGCGGTGTTCTACATGCCAACCCGCCGCCGCGTGGACTTAACGAACCTACTCGAAGCCGCCCATGACACGCTGGTAGCCGCAAAAATCCTTGCAGACGATAACAACACCATCATTGCCAGCGTGGACGGCTCCCGTGTGCTCTACGACAAAGAAAATCCAAGAACGGAAATTGTTATACAGGAGTTGAATGAACCATGAAAACCGTTCAACATATGCCTCCTAAAATTCTTATTGCCTGCGAAGAATCGCAGACCGTTTGCAAGGCATTCAGGGAAAGAGGATTTGAAGCATACAGCTGCGATATTCAGGAACCGTCCGGCGGACACCCGGAATGGCACATCTTGGGCGATGCCCTGAAAGCTATTGAGGGGGGGCAAGTCGTAACAATGGACGGCAAAACACAATCAAATGCCTTGCTCTGATCTTCGTTGCAGCACCGGGAGCGATGCTTATCGGCGCATTGCTAATCTACCTGTTTGCACTGTGTTGCAAACAGATTTCAGGGCTTTGGAGGGAGCAGAAATGAACATTTTACTTTCGATTCTTGGCACCGCGATTGTCACAATTTTGATTGCGGGAGTCTATTCCATCGGCGTGTCCGTTGGCAGAGCTGCAGCTGAGGAAGATAACCAAGAGCCGGTAATTTACATGGAGCACACGCACGGGGGCGAGTAAATGGTTAAGATTTGCACTGAATGTAAAAAGGAATTTGAGGGAAGCGCAAAAGCCCGACTTTGCCCGGAATGCAAGAAAAAGCATCATGAAGCTGCTGTTGCACTGCAAAACGCAAGGCGCAATGAGCAATCGCTTGTCAAATGTGAATGGTGCGGGAGGGTTTTTGCCAGAAAAAAGAACGAAAAGAAGTGTGAAGCATGCCGAAAAGAAGGAAGATATGGCAGCCCGCAGATGGCGGCACACAGCAAAAGAGAGCCGCCTAAAGTGAGTATTAACGCCGTTCTCAAGATTGCCGATAAAGATGGCACGACTTACGGAAAAGCGGTTCTGGCACACAAAATTTAAGGAGGAACATATGAAAAGTATTGGCAACGCGCTTGCACTGACTGCGACTTTGGCATTCATCGCCTATATGGTGCGTTCTACTGGCAGCGGAATTTGGGCATGGATGATTTTACCGTGCTTCTCGTTTGCTGCACTTGGGATTGCTGATTAAGGAGGGAACAAATGGAAAATAACTGCTGCAAAAGCTGCAATACTGTGCACAAACAGGTTGCTGTTGTGCTGGATGACGGCGCATACATGCCGGAATACGCACATTTTGGATGGGATGCAGGTGCAGACCTGAAAAGCCCTGTTGATGTGATGATTCCGGCGAACGGGAGCGCTGTAATTGATACCGGCGTGCACATTGACATCCCGAAGGGCTATGCGGGGTTTCTGAAAAGCAAATCCGGCCTGAATGTTAAGCATGATCTGACAAACGAAGGTGTGATCGATGCAGGATATACCGGGAGCATCTGCGTAAAGCTTTATAATCACGGAAAAACGGATTATAAAGTCAATTCTGGGGATAAAATTTCCCAAATCGTGTTTATCAAGGTGGAATCTTACGACTTTTACCCGTGCAGCAAGATGCCGGATCGGGAACGCGGCAACGCAGGATTTGGTAGCACCGGAAAATAAAAAACTTGCATATTAGCGCATAATATGCTATAATATCAATAAGAAATAGCGTGCCAAGTGCTTAATTGCCAAGTGCCAGTTGAACTTGAAAGTTCGGCTGGCACTTTTGCTATATGGGGGACACATGAAACTATACTGCGCAGACTGCATGGACATCTTGAAGGGGATACCAGAAGGCAGTATAGACATGATTTTATGCGACCTGCCCTATGGTACAACGCGGAACAAATGGGATGTCATCATCCCGCTGGAGCCGCTATGGGCGCAATACAGGCGCATAATCAAAAGCAATGGCGTTATAGCACTGCACAGCGATATGCCATTTACAGCGGCCCTTGTAAGCGCTGGGAAAAACTTGTATCGGTATGAGCTGATATGGGTAAAGGAAAACGGTAGCGACTTTCTGAACGCAAACCGCAAGCCCATGAAAGCGCATGAAAGCATCCAGATATTCTATAAGCACCAGCCGACTTATAACAAGCAATATGTGGACGGAAAGCCCTATAAAAATAGGGGGGGCAAAGGCGAAAGGCTTCCCAAAACTGGGGAAAGTTTCGTGACGGCATCTTAACAGACTGTAGTGACGGCAAGCGGAACCCCACAACAATTCTGAAATTTCCAAGGGAAAAGGGATTGCACCCCACCCAAAAGCCTGTAAAGCTGGAAGAATGGCTGATTAAGACGTACACAAACCCAGGCGAGACGGTATTAGACAACTGCATGGGCAGCGGAACAACAGGAGTAGCCTGTATCAACACAAATAGAGACTTCATCGGGATAGAGAAGAACCCCGACTATTACAAAACGGCCATAAGCCGGATAAAGGAGGCACAGGACAATGGGAAGCAGGGCGACCGAAAGAAACAGCCCGATCATGATTGATAATGACCCTGATAATGTGCCGGAAGGGAATCAAAGGCGCATTGAATTTTTGCTTGTGATATCCAAGCTTCCCAAAATAAGCACAAGCGACCTGCCAGCCCTCAGAAAACGCTTTTATGACTATCTTGATTTATGTGTCAAGTATAACATGAAAGTGGGCAACATGGCGGCATATGCTGCTATGGGAGTAGATAAAAACACTGTAAACGACTGGGAAAGCGGGAGACGGCGCAGCTCACAAAAGGAATACCAGGAATTCGCGCGAGAGATAAAGCGTGTATGCGGCATGTACCGGGAAATGATGATGCAGGATGGCGCAATCTACCCGGCAACGGGGATATTCTGGCAGAAAAACTACGATGGACTGCAAGACCAGCAAGAAATCATTACCGCCACAAAAGACCCGCTGGGCGAAAACATGACCCGAAAAGAAATAGAAGACAGGTTCAGCGCTGACTTTGTAGAGATAGACGACTTTAAGGAAGTCAAAGAGCCGGAGCAACTGATAGAACCGGTTCAAACAAAGCCACGCAGGAAAAAGAAACAAGCGAAAGAAACCGAATAAACGAAAATAGAGCATCTAGCAGCATATAAACAAACTGCTGGGTGCTCTTTTATTATGCCTATACTCGCGCTTTAATACCACAGTAAAACCTTAAAAGCAGATAGAAAATGCCCGACAATAGCAGTTAATAACCTTAAAAAGAGGGCTTAAGCCAAAAAAGAGTGGGGATTAACCCCAAAAAGAGGGGAAAATAAATCAGGGAATAACGTGAACGATTTGCGGTCATCATCAAAAAAGATACATCAACACGAATAATTATCCCACCTTCCAAAACCACCTCTTGAAACAAATATCCATGCAAAATGGTCAAAACACGGGGATTATACCAAAATGATGCAACAAAAATACATAATAGGAGAAAATCACCCGACTTTTAGACCAATTCGACTTCGGATTCGTTCGACTTTATCAGCCGCAAACCCCTGAACCCTGTCCGACTTTGGCTGGAATGCCCTTGCTTGCAACAATACTACATGCAGAATGAGCAAAAATGTGGGGTGTACACCTGAATCATGAAACAAAAGTGCATAATACAAGCCCGATTCGACTTTGCCGGAGATTTTTTCGTGCAAGATCATTCGACTTTCAGGCAAGGGATGTCCATTCGACTTTGGGAGCGTTTCGACTTTGGTTCGACTTTCAAAACCGATTCGACTTTGGCAGCGGGATGCAGACCGGCGCACCCTGACCGCAGCACCTTCCGGCCTGGCGGATGCTCCCCAGGACGGCCCCAGCTGGGCAGAATGTGCCTTTCGGGTGCATATTTCGCTAAATAATGATTTAGCGAACATAAGATTGACGCTGCAACGCGTATTAAATTTTGGAAGCAGCCAAAAAGCACAAAAGTGCATAAAAAAGCGCCGCCGGGGATGCCGGAAGCGCTGGAATTCATTCGACTTTCAAACCGATTCGACTTTCGTTCGACTTTGCCCGCTGGGTTCCATATGGGGCATGCAAAGCCCCGGCGGGTGATCTGGCGGGGCGTTACTTGCTTGCATCGCGCTCCATGCGCTCCTTGCAGGCCTGCAGAATGTAACTGTTTACACTCTCCCCGGCGGCGGCTGCTGCAATCTGTAACCGCTCGGCGTTTTCTGGTCGTGTGCGTACTGTAATGGTTTTTTGCGTGGCCAAATACCGCGCGTTTCCTGCTCTTTTTGCATCCGTTGACATGGCTGCCCTCCTTATTATTTGCATATTATAAGGATAGTATAACACGGCCCGCCGGAACATGCAAGCATGTAAAAATTAACTATATTCATACTATCAAAATTGTGCAATCATACAATGTTCATGCTAGCATGTTGACATATTACATGCTAGCATGTATAATATAGACATCAAGAGAAAACAGCCCACAGGGCAGGAGGTAAGAGAAATGAAACTCACAGATGGCAAGCGCACGGTGGAGATCAACATCATGACCTGGAACGGCGCCGGGTGTGGCCCGGACTGGGCGGGAGAGTATTTCAACGCGGGCGCGCTCCCGTACGATGAGGAGAAGGATGCCTACACGGTGCAAGATGTACAGTATTGCATCAACATGGCAGAGGGCACCGGGGAAGAGGGCGCGCGGTGCAAGTATAACGATGATGGGGAGCTTGTGCCGGATGATGATACAGAGGTGCTTGTTACCGAGCTATAACCAGCAAGCCGGACACTTTAGCGGGGCTGCACCGTAAAGCAACCCCGCCCCACTACCAAAGCATAAAATAACATAAAGGAGCGTATAAAAATGAAAAAACTGTATTTTGAAGGCGCGGGCATGTTTGGGTGCCGCGACACTGCCGAAGAGCTGCGCGGGAACTGCCGTCTCCGCACTATGTTTCATGATGACAAGGGCCGCGCGGTGTACCTGGATATCTTGAGCGGAATGAACAAGACCGCTGGGCGGCTGTATGTAGACAGCTGCCATTATATTGGCAAGGATGATTACAAAATGCTGCGGCTCCCTGTAGAGCGTGACGGCAAGCGGCGCGAGTACACCCCGGAGGGCATTTTGGCGCTGCTGGATGAGATCGGGGCACACTTTGACGCGGTGGAGGTTCTGCCCCGCCTGGCAGGGTATCAGGTGTTTGCGGATGAGTACCACAGCGGAGACACCGAAGCCGAGTACATGCGCGGGGATACATTCGCACCGGACTGGGCAGAGATCGCCCGCCGTGAAGCCGTGTACAATGATCTATGCGATGCAGAGCGAGCCGCCGGGGTCAAGTGGCCATGTGTTAGCTTGTGGCCCTTGCAGGATCGCCCGAACGTGTGCCGGTATCATCTGCCGCGCACCGGAGAGCACGGCGAGATCATCCCGGCGGAGTATCTGGCAGGCAAGCAATAAGCCCAACGGGGCGGCGCTGCGTTGAGCTAATAAGGGGGTTATAACATGATCTATCAAGCTAATAAGCGCCAGTTCGGGGCGCTGGAAGGCCTTGCACACTGGTGCGCCGAGTATTATTATACTCTTGAGAGGTTTGGCGCGGATGATGCCGAGATGCCAGCGATCCGCAAGGATATGTCTTTTTGCCTTGAGCGGTGCGATGCGCTGGGCGTGCCGTACTGGGCGCAAAACGCCGCCCTTGCATGGGCCGAGAATTGGAGGGCCACGAAATCGGAGTATTTTGATACCGCGATGGCCCGAAGAGGGATCACCCGCAGCGGGGCCGCGGGCTGATTATTGCCCGGAGCTATTGCAATAGCGCGGGATATTGTGTAAAATATAGCTGCAGGGGGTGTTTTATATGCTGGTTGTTTTGTTTCTGCTGGCTTCTCCGTTTATCATTATTTTTGGCGTGATCTGCCAAGCAGGATTGGACAACAAAACGGGCGGCACTCAACGTCGGTTGGGTGCTGCCTGTTTTTGTACATCTAAGGGTTGCGAATCACCTGTTTTTTGCGCTGAAAAGCAAGGATAGCGAAAAGGGTGAAATAGTTATCGCCTCTGTGCGGTTCTTTTGTGAAACAGCGAATCGCTGCATAGCGGATACCGTTCGCTGGGGAGTGCGTATATTTGCGGTCAAGCAAAATACCCCTCAAAACTGTAAAGTCGATAGATAGGTATTTCGATGCAGAGTATGATTGACACTGTTAGAATCGAAAAATCAGATTTTAGCACAAAATAATGTTGCTAAATGGCGATAACTTCCGTCGCGCCTATTGAAAATAGAATGATTGCTGTGTCATACTGTGTGTACACACGAACCAGTGGGCACGTTTGACGATCTGATCTACAATGACCTGCTACGTATGCCGTCATCGTTTTGAATGGCGATTCAAAGGCGCATCTCGAAGTGGTCACGGAATATCAGCCTTTAGATCAGGCTCAATTATTATCATGAAGCAGACGATTGGAGAGATACCATATGACGATCAACTGTGTATGGGAGCATAACGGCAGAGACACCTTGCTTTATGCGGTGGATTTTGTGGGTGCATACACCCGCGGAGAAACATTGGAAGCCGCTGTCCGGAAAATGCAAGCAGAAATATGCTCTTATCTCAAATGGTGCGGCAAAAAAGCAGTAACAAGCATGGATATCGTCATCATCGAAGAAAAGGTTTCCGAGCTTGCGATCTGCGACGCGGACTCTGATGTGCTTTTTGAAAGTGAAAAAGCACCGCTGACAGCAGAAGAATATATAAAGTTAAAGGCACTTGCGCTGAAATCAGCGCAGGATTTTCTTGCCTTGTATGATTCTGTTCCCGATAAGAATGCAACGGCTGCTCCCGAACGCAAGACCTTTTACGGACAAGTTCCCCGCACGGCAAATGAAATGTACGAGCATACAAAGAATGTGAATACATATTATTTTGCGGAGATTGCTGTGGATGCCGATCATGACGGCAACATATACGAATGCCGCAAGCGGGGATTTGAATCGCTTGAATCTAACCCTGATTTTCTGCAAAATACCGTCAGAAAAGGCAACTATGGCGAGGATTGGTCACTGCGTAAAGTCCTGCGCCGTTTTATCTGGCATGACCGTATCCACGCAAGAGCCATGTATCGAATGGCGATAAAAGTGTTCGGGGCGGAGAGCATTGTAAATCCGTTTTACTTTTTTGATGAAGGAGTTTTAACATAATGGCAAGAACCGAAACGGTTGAATTTACAAATATGTGCATGATCTGTGATGGCAGTCGAGTTGTCGTGATCGACCGGAAAAAACGGGACTGGCCGGGCATCACCTTCCCCGGAGGTCATATAGAGCCGGGAGAATCCTTTACGGATGCCGTGATTCGTGAGGTGCAGGAGGAAACTGGACTGCATATCCGTTCTCCCCAGCTCTGCGGTATCAAAGACTGGTGTGAAAATCAGTGCAGGTTGTTGTGCTGCTTTATAAGACAACTTGTTTTGATGGCGAATTACATTCCAGCTCCGAAGGTCGGGTTTGGTGGGAAGATATTGCCAATCTGCCTAATCTCAAGTTGTCTTTGGATATGCGTGATATGCTACGGGTTTTCAAAGAAGAAAATCTGAGCGAGTTCTTCTACTATCAAGAAAGCAGTGCATGGAAGTATGTCTTGAAATAGCAAAACGGTGATAAGGTGGAAAAACAATGAACAAAGATATGTGCGTAGCCTGTGACGATGGAATTTTGAATATCCGTGTCGGCGCAATCATCATGAAGGATGGAAAGATTTTGATGGTTGGCAATGACAGAGACTATCTCTACTCCGTTGGCGGCAGGGTGAAATTCGGTGAAACAGCAGAAGAGGCTGTCGTCCGTGAGGTGTTGGAGGAAACAGGCGTTCAGATGGAAATTGACCGCCTTGGCTTTGTGCATGAAAACTATTTCTATGGCGACATGCCTTCCAATCGGAACAAGCTGATTTATGAGATTTCGCTTTTCTTCTATATGAAAGTGCCTGATGCTTTTGCGCCGATCAGTGAAAGCTTTATGGAGGATAACAGCAAAGAACATTTGGTATGGGCTTCGCTCGATGAGGACATTAAGATGTATCCAGAATTCTTCAAGACCGAATTGAAGGATCCAACAGACACAGTATCCGGCAGCAGCCGTGCCCGCGTTTTGGAGCCGCAGGCGGGGCACAAAATCCAATGTTCTTTGTTTGAATTCATGGTTCACTTCGCTTTATATTAAAGGTACGGAAAAACAGCCTTACATGGGCGTCCAGCTTTTCCAGGCATTCGGCCTCACGTTCCGGCTGGCGGTCACAAACGCTGAGAAGGGTAATGACCGGGGAGACGTATTGAAGCGCCAACGTGTCGGGATCTTCTGCCCGCAGAATACCCAGTGAAATAAGGGTGCGGAAGATATCCGCATGATAGTCGATCATTCGGTCCACATATCGCCGGGAATACAGTTCAACCAGCTCTGGGGAACGAAACTGCTCTAGCGTCATCATCTGGCGAAATTGGCTGACGGTATGATCGTGCAGGGAGTAAAAGAAAATCTGACGAACCTTTTCAACCAACGCATCCTCTGAAATATGGGCGAACAGTGCAAAGTCCTGTTTGACATCCTGCACATGGATGGAAATTTCATCCGTGTCTTTTTCGTAATGGGCAGCAGTGCTCTCCACAATGGCATCAAAAATGGCCTGTTTGCTGGCAAAGTGGTTGTAGAGCGAGGGTGCCTTGACGCCAACGGCCTTTGCAATTTCCCCCACGCTGACGGCATCATACCCCTTTGAGGCAAAAAGCTCCAGTGATTTTTCCAGGATACGCTGTTTGGTATCTTCCTGCTTCATACCAACCTCGCTAACTAACGTTCGTTAGCTATACTATAATCAAAACAAAGCCGCTTGTCGAGCTGTTTTTTGAAAAGGAGAAAAAATCTAAAAAGGGAATAGAGAAAGCAATGGTTTATTTGCTTCCGGGGATGCAGGAAAAGAGCATGGGATGCAACATAATAAGAATAGCGATGCAAATGTAGAAATCCGTTGCGAGGCCCAGGCGACAAAACGAGGGGGAAAACGTAACTGGAAAAGCCCGCGAGTTGGATATCGGGAAGGAAAAAAGATTTGAAAAAATGTGGAACAAAATGCAAGAAAACCCTTGACTTTTTGGGAAAGGTCGGTTATAATAACAAACGTTGCTTGAAGCGATTGAAACATGTGCGGCCGTAGCTCATCTGGTAGAGCGCCACCTTGCCA
>UMGO01050350.1_pt1 | contig 54892 bp, 48 predicted proteins | sample 1965301 | NCBI WGS metagenome assembly UMGO01 (sample SAMEA4836074, study PRJEB28245) | human gut metagenome | biome: gut microbiome; material: fecal sample | place: Denmark | collected 2008 | reverse complement strand
TGATTACGGCAACGTCGACCACATCAAGGAAAAAATTCATTTCATCTATGCGGACATGACCGATGAAATTTCTCTGATTCGTGCGATGCAGATTTCACAGGCAGATGAAGTTTACAATCTGGCAGCACAGTCTTTTGTTGCGACCAGCTGGGAACAGCCGATGGCAACCGCTGAAATTGACGCACTGGGCGTTACAAAGATGCTGGAAGCAATCAAATTTGTAAAACCGTCTTGCCGGTTCTATCAGGCATCCACTTCTGAAATGTTCGGTCTGGTGCAGGAAATGCCGCAGACGGAAAAAACTCCGTTCTATCCGAGAAGCCCGTACGGCGTTGCAAAGCTGTATGGTCACTGGATTACCAAGAACTATCGGGAGAGCTTCAACCTGTTTGCCTGCTCCGGTATCCTGTTCAACCATGAATCGGAACGCAGAGGGCTGGAATTTGTCACCAGAAAGATTACCACCGCAGCTGCTCGGATTTCTCTGGGCTTGCAGGATCATGTAGAACTGGGCAATCTGGATGCAAAACGGGACTGGGGTCACTCTAAGGACTATGTTCGTGCAATGTGGCTGATGCTTCAGCAGGATGCACCGGATGATTATGTCATTGCAACGAATGAAACCCGTACCGTTCGGGAATTTGTTGAGATTGCCTTTGCTCATGTAGGCATTGAAATTGCATGGCAGGGCAGCGGTACAGATGAAATCGGTGTGGATCGCAAGACGGGCAAAACCGTTGTCACCATCAATCCGCAGTTCTTCCGTCCGGCAGAAGTACAGGTCTTGTTGGGCAATCCGGCAAAGGCAGAAGAGAAACTCGGCTGGAAGCGGGAAATTTCGTTCAAGGAACTGGTAGAACGGATGGTTCGCCACGACTTGGAACTGGCAAAAAAAGAAGTACAGTAAATCAATTTTGCAGAAAAAGGAGGGAACGGCATGCGGATTGCCTTGGATGCACTGCCATTGGTCAGCAGTCGCATGACTGGAATTGGATACTGTGAAGCCGGACAGGTGCAGGCGATGATGATGCTGCATCCGGAAGAGCAGTATGTCCTACAGTTTTTTGACAAAGGCGATGGGGTAGAAAAACGGAAACGGCTGTATTATTACGAGCAGCAGCGAAATGTCAGCGTTCGACAGGGGCATTTTTCCGGTTATCTGTATCGCCTGATGACCACGGCAATTCCGCTGCCGTACCGTGCATTTTTTGGAAAAGATGCAGATATTACGCATTTTTTCAATTATATCATTCCGCCGGGGGTTGCTGGAAAGCGAATTGTAACCGTACATGATATGGTTTATAAGACGTTTCCGGAAACCGTACGGGGACGGACACGCTTCATGTTGGAATCCGGCTTGCAGCGTTCGCTGCATCGGGCAGATTTGATTGTGACCGACTCGGAATTTTCTAAAACGGAAATCATCCGGTATTTTCCGGCGACCGAAGAACGAATTCGAGTTGTGCCCTGCGGTGTGGATAAGCTGCGGTTTTCTCCGATGCCGCCGGCAGCTGCTCCGGCAATTGAAGAGCTGAAACGGCGGATGCACTTACAGGCAAATTATTTTCTCTATCTGGGAACATTAGAGCCTCGAAAAAACTTAGATCGCCTGATTCGGGCATATGCCCTCTTAAAGCAGCAGCATCCGGATGCACCGCAGCTGGTACTAGCTGGCGGTTACGGCTGGCGGAATAATCACATTTATCAGTTGGTGCAAACGCTGCATTTAGAGGACGATGTGTTATTTACCGAATATGTACCAGAAGAAGATGTGCAGCCGTTGCTGTGCGGAGCGATGGCATTTGTGTTCCCCTCTGTTTATGAGGGCTTTGGGATGCCGCCGCTGGAAGCAATGGCGTGCGGAACGCCAGTCTTGACAACACGGGCAGCCTCTCTGCCGGAAGTGGTAGGCGATGCCGCTGTGATTGTTGACCCGCACCATACCGAGGATATTGCACAGGGACTGGAGAAGCTATTCTTAGATGCAGCATTGCGGGAACGACTGCAAAAAGAGGGCTTGCGGCGAGCAGCAATGTTTTCATGGGAAAACGCAGCCGCTGCCCTTTATGATGTTTATCAGGAGGCACTGACACGATGAGCAGACCGCTTCGGATTTTACTGGTAAACAAAGCTTATCCGCCGCATATTGGCGGCATTGAAACGCTGGTGCGGCAGTATGCACGCTGTTTTCAGACGCAGTTTTCCGCAGAGGTGCAGGTTTTGGTCTGTCAGGAAAAGGGCAAAACAGCACGGGAAACCATCGAGGGTGTTCCGGTGCTGCGAGCCGGAAGTATTGGGACATATTTTTCCTGTCCGCTTTCCGGTTCGTTTCTTCGCTATTTTCGGAAGTATGCCAAGCAAGCGGATGTGGTGATGATGCATATGCCGTTTCCTTTGGCGGATTTGGCATGCCTGCTCTCAGGCTATCGGGGACGGGTCGTGCTGGCATGGCATAGCGATGTCATCAAGCAGAAGACCTTGCTGCGGTTTTATGCACCATTGCTGCGGTGGCTGCTTCGGCGAGCAGATTGTATTTTAACCGCAACACAGGGACATATTGACAGTTCTGCATTTCTTCCAGCCGTTCGGGAAAAATGCAAGGTGATTCCCTATGGCATTGATATTGCAGCCTATCGGGCAGCCCCAGCGTATCCGGTTTTACAGCCGCATTCCAATCACCCGAAAGCCGTCAAGGCGTTGTTTGTCGGGCGGCTGGTCTACTATAAGGGCGTAACGGTTTTGCTGAAAGCAATGCAGCAGGTACAGAATTGTGAATTGTTTCTGATTGGCAGCGGAAAGCTACAGGATACCTTGCAGCAGATGGCAGAAGGTATGAACACGGTGCATTTTCTCGGCAGCCTGTCCGATGCAGATTTACGGGCAGCCTTGCAGGAATGTGATTTTCTGGTGCTGCCGTCTGTGGCAAACAGCGAAGCATTCGGACTGGTGCAGTTGGAGGCGATGGTTTATGGAAAGCCTGTCATCAATACCGCTTTGCCAACGGGTGTGCCACATGTCAGCTTAGATGGAGAAACAGGACTGACTGTTCCGCCGGAATCGGAAACTGCTCTGGCAAAGGCGATGCAAACGCTGGTATCCGATGCGGATTTGCGGAGCAGGTACGGAGCAGCTGCAAAGAAACGAGTCGAAACGGTTTTTGCGGAAGATGTGGTCATGCAGCAGGTTTATGATGTGCTTGCAGATTCCATTTTATAACAAATATAAATATAAATATAAAAGTTGCAATTTCATTCAAAAGAAAGGGAAATGATTATGAAAGCAATGCTGATTGGCGGTGCTGGATTTGTTGGAAAACATCTTGCAATCCATCTCGCAAATACTTATGGCTGGGAGATTGTCATTACAGGGCTGCCGGAAGAACGGGAAGCAATCGAACGCAGCAGCTTAGGACGTTTTATTCCGGTGAACATCTTAGAAAAAGGACAGATTCAGGCAGTATTGGAGCAGGAACGGCCGCATTATATTTTCCATCTGGCAGCACAGAGTTCCGTTGCCCGTTCTTGGAAGAATCCGCAGGCAACCATTGATGTGAATATCAAGGGCTGTGCGAACTTGCTGGATGCCATTCGTTCCATAGAAATTTACGACCCAAAGATATTATTGATTGGTTCGGGCGATGAATATGGCAGATTGCCGGATGGCATTCGAGTGGTTTCAGAAACAACGCTGCCGTGTCCGGGCAATCCATATGCCATGACAAAAGCTGCACAGACGATGTTAGGGCAGGTTTATGCTCATGCTTACCGGATGCATATTGTTCTGGCAAGACCGTTCAATCACATTGGGCCAGGACAGATGGCAGGCTTCGTTGTATCGGACTTCTGCAAGCAGGTTGCAGAGATTTTGAACGGTGCAGAGCCAGTGGTACGGGTTGGCAATCTGACCGCTTCCCGGGACTTTACAGATGTTCGGGACGTGGTACGGGCATATGGTTTGCTGATTCAGCATGGCGTACCGGGTGAAATCTACAACATTGGTTCGGGAACAGCCGTTTCCATTCAGTCGCTGTTAGATGAAATCATCCGGCAGAGTGGCATTTCTATTTCAGTACAGCATGACCCGCAGAAATTCCGTCCGGTAGATTATCCAAGCATTGCAGCAGATATTTCAAAGTTGCAGCGAGCAATTGACTGGAAGCCGGAAATTTCGCTGGAGCGTACCATTGCAGATACATTGACAGACTGGCAGATTCGGTTGAAGAACAAGGTCAATTGATGGAAAAAGGGGTTCAACATGGAGGAACACACGGAGCAAAAGCGGGTTATGGCAGATACATATATGGAAGAAGTATGGGAACAGCAAGCAGTCAAAAACTGGTCGAAGCCGATGCACAATTTCGGGGTACGACAGAATGCATTTAATCAGAGTGCTGACCAGCGGATTCGGGCGTTGGAATCGGAAAATTTGCAGCTGCGGACACAGATTCGGACGCTGATGCAGCAGACTGAGGAACTTTCTCAGATTGCCAAGCGACAGAAAGAACGGCTGCGACAGGAAGAGCAGCGAAATCGGGAGATTTTCGGACGTGTTGCAGCAATGCTGGATCGCATGCGGAATGATTTGGATCGTGTGCGGCTTTCTACCCAGTTGAACAGCAATGCCATTGACCGGCTGATGCTGGAGGATGAAGCAGAACCAGAGGCAGTGGAAGAGCCATTGACCACGATGGAAGAACCAGCAGAAGAAGTACTGGAAACGCTAGAGGAAGCAGAAACAGTAGAAACCGTTGCAGCAGTGGAATCCATTGAACCAGAAGCAGAACCGGAGCAGGTGACAGAATCTATAGACGAGCCTGTTGCACCGGAAACAACGATTGAACCGAAAGACAGCTATGTAGAATGAGATTGCAGGAGATTTTTTAGTATTCTTGCAAGTGATGATAGATGGATACAGAAAAAGCCGTTCCTGATACAGCATTGTATCAGGAACGGCTTTCTTTTTGTGTTCAAATCTTGTCATTTTTTACAACAAATTTTATTGGTCATTGTGCAGTTGTACAAAATTGTTGGTTTTTCACAAAAAGTGCTTGCAAAAAAAAAAAAACAGTATAATATGTACAACGACATTGACCAGTCAAGTCGTATAAACTTAAGCTTAAGAATCTATTAAGTTGGAGGTGATAGAAACATGAATAAGTACACAGTTGTTTTTAAGTATTCTAGCGATGGAGAACATTGGTGTCATACTTCGAGAATCATTGAAGCAGAATCGGATTTTAGTGCCATGGAAATGATTAAAAGCCGTTATCCCTATGTTGAAATTGTTGGTGTACGCAAAACAGGATAAGTCTTTTTCATTGTGTGAAGCACTGTTTCAAGGGATGCATTTGCATGTTTTGTCATGGTGGCAAGTATCATAAAATTGGCACAGAAAAAACCGCTCTCGGTATGGAATTGTACCGAGAGCGGTTTTCTTTTTTTGATCTAACAGGCGATTGAGAAATTAAGAATAGTCTACCAAATCAAATGCAGTGATTTTGCCATTCTCAATGTAGAACGAATATGCCTTCTGCCCATTGGAAACCGTATCATAGATGGAAACCACATAGGAGCTGGCAGTTTCTGCTTCTGGAACAATGTCAATATTGAATTGTGCCTCCAAGTCTGCAACGGAACTGCCAATGCCGACAACGCCAACTCGAATATCAGATGGCGAGCCTTCATAGACTTCCACTTCAAAGATATTGCAAGCCTGTGCATCGGTCGGGGAAGTGGACATATTTTCCAGCCCAAGGGTCAGCGAAGCATCCGAATTGGAATACCAATTGTAATCCTGTGATTCAATGGTTGGGTCAACAGAGCAATCCACCAGCTTAATCAAATCCATGTTGTTTTCATAGAATCGGAACAGCTTTCCGCCGTTGTAGGTAATGGCAGCAATGGAAAGATCTGCATCAATCCGCTGTTCGTTGTCAGAAGAATCGGTTGTGTCTGTGGTGTCCGTTGGAACTTCTGTTTCGACACCGTCTTCTACCGGTCTATCACTATCTGCTGGCAAGGTGGTAATGTCGGAATCAGAACTCTGTGTATTCAAATCATCTCCGCCATTGATTTCATCATAAATGGAATCGGCAAAGTTGTCCGCATCCTGAATGCCCAGTGCAGTCGCAATCTTTTTCAGGCAGTCCTTTGTCTGTGTGCCATCGCCAAAGTAAGCGTCCTTTGTAGCATCATCGGACAAGTCCAAAGAATCCGATGGAATATTCAGTGCCAAGTCGTCGCCCTTGTCGGTGCTTAGCGTGCAGGAGATGGTTGCATAGTTAGTGCCGCCAACTGCCCAGTCAACGGAGAATGTCTGTGACTTTCCATCTGAATCCAGACTCAAGGTGAACAGATTTGGTTCATCCTCTGTGGAAGCGGTCAGACTGCCGGAGCAGTATCCCCGTTTGTCATCAACAATCTTGAAATCTTCCAGATCCAGAAGAATAGAATGATTTTCCAGAGCAGCGGTGATCGTGCCACTATAGGTATCTTTAGAACCTTCGGACAGAACCCCGCTGACGTTCAGCCCGTTGACATCGAAATAAACGCCAATTTGCTTGCCATCTTTTCCGGCATAGCATTCCAACAAAGAGGAATCAGCGTCGTCGGGATCTGCAATGCGGCAGCCGCGAATCGTTCCGGTTGGGTCAACATAGAGGGTGACGGTTGCTGATTCTGTAACGGTGGTGTCGTTCCAGTTGTCCAGAGCCTCTTGCAGGTTGGATTGAAATTCGTCTTCTGTCATCAAATCTGATACAGCAAAATAGTGCGAGATGGTACTGTCTTCTTTCACTTCTTCGAGCAGTTCCTTGACAACGGTTTTCAGTTCATCGCCCTGATAGGTTGCTTCAAGGGCAGTATAGGAGAAGGTTGTGTCTGCAATGCTCAGTTCCTGATTTTTCAGCAGGGCAATGGTCGCATCGCTGTCAGCGACGATTTCGCCGTACCGCTGGAATATACTGTTCAGGTCAGAGGGAGAAATGCGGTCTTCGAGGACTTCCGGTGTCAGGAACAGGGAAGAGGAATTCAGTGCGGAGGAGTCGATAGAAGAATCAAATTCGTCAGAGAGGTCATATTCTTCTTCGGTGAGGGTTTCAACATCTTGCCATGTCATAGAAAGATATTGGTCGGACAGAGATGGAATCTGCAAATAGATATTGTTGGCATCCATCACAGCGTTGCCCTCTAAGACATCTTCACCGTTGAGGGTAATCGTTACTGTTCCGCCCATCTTGTCAGCTTCTGCTTTTCCGCTGAAAGCGATTGCAGCAGATGTCAGCGTAATGGTTTCATCGGTATCAACATCGCTGTTGAGTTCTTCCTGCAACTTTTTCTGTCCTTCTTCACTGAGAGTGATGTTCATAGACAGATTGGATTGCGGTTCTTCCTTGGAGCGAGAGAGGGAACTGTCGTAGCGGTCAGAAACCGAACGCCCCCAGTCCTTTGTATTTTTTTCAATGACCCATTGATAATAATCGCTTTCGCTGCTGAAGTTCATCTTTGCGAAGTTCTTGACGGTGTCGCTGGCAGCATAGGCAATGCCTGTTCCTGCTCCGAGGACAACCACAGCACTGACAACAGAGATGACAGCGATTTTCCAGCCCTTCATTTTCTTTTTGGACTTTGCACCGACAATCTGACCATTCAGCGAGAAGTCAGGCTGCTGGAATGGCGGTGGTGTCTGGGAAAAAGAAGGCGGAGTTTCTGGCTGCGGTGGAGTGGTTGCTGCATCCGCAGACGGAGCAGGCTGTTGAAACGGATTTGCTGCCGAAGCAGCAGTGGCATCATTTGCCGGAGTTGAGGTTGGAGTTGCATCGTTTTGCGGCGGTGCGAAACCAGTGTGGTCGGATTCCGGCAGATTATTTTTAAAATCGTCCATGAAGATACTCCTTTTTATAAAAATAGACTGTTCGTATTATATCATATTTTTTTTCAAAAGTCAACGATTGCAAAAAAGTGTTTTTTGCCAGTTTGGTTCTCAAAAGCAGGAAAAAAGAAAAAGCAAAAACCGCAAATCCTTTGTTTGGATTTGCGGTTTCAAGATACTTTTTGGAGTCCATCGAAATCTGGTGGTGATTACTTGGCGTAATCTACAACCCGACTTTCTCGGATGAGGTTGATTTTGACTTGTCCCGGGTAGTTCATTTCGTTTTCGATCTGCTTTGCGATTTGACGGGCAATCAGCACCATCTTTTCATCGTTGACCTTTTCCGGAACGACCATAACCCGAACTTCACGGCCAGCCTGCAACGCATAACATTTTTCAACACCGTCATATGATGCACAAATGTTTTCGAGCTGTTGCAGCCGCTTGATGTAGTTTTCGTAGTTTTCGCTTCTTGCTGCCGGACGAGCCGCAGAAATGGCATCCGCAGCCTGTACGATACAGGCAAGTGCTGTTCTCGGTTCAACATCGTTGTGGTGGGCTTCCACTGCATGGATGATTTCCGGACTTTCGTTGTACTTCTTGCAGACATCCACGCCAATCTGTACATGAGAGCCTTCAATTTCAGCAGTCAACGCTTTGCCGATGTCATGCAGCAAACCGGCACGCCGTGCCATGTTGGCATCCAGTCCCAGTTCCGAGGCAAGAACGCCGCAGAGCTTGGAAACTTCGATGGAATGCTTCAAGACATTCTGCCGATAGCTGGTACGGTAATAAAGCCGTCCCAACAGCTTGATCATTTCGTTGTTGATGCCATGAACATTGGTTTCCAGAACAGCATGTTCGCCTTCTACACGAATCCGCTGTTCCACTTCTCGTTTTGCCTTTTCCACCATTTCTTCAATCTTGGTCGGATGGATTCTGCCGTCCGCAATGAGTTTTTCCAGAGCGATACGGGCAATTTCACGCCGAACCTGATCGAAACAGGAAAGTGTAATGGCTTCCGGTGTATCATCGATAATCAAGTCCACGCCGGTGAGGGTTTCCAGTGTCCGGATGTTTCTGCCCTCTCTGCCGATGATACGACCTTTCATTTCATCGTTAGGCAGCGGCACAACCGAAACTGCCGATTCCGAAACCTGATCGGATGCACACTTTGCAATGGCGAGGGAGATGTAGTTTCTTGCTTTCTCTTCACAGTCATCCTTGAGCTGCTGCTCATACTGGGTGATTTTCATTGCCTTTTCATGCACCAGTTCGTCTTCCAGATGTTGCAGGATGTATTCCTTTGCCTGTTCCCGAGTGAATTCTGAGATTCGTTCCAGAACATCCATCTGGCTATTCTTGATGGCTTCGGCTTCTGCAAGCCGTTCTTCCACGCTTTTTTGTTTGCGGGAAAGATTGTCCTCTTTGCGTTCGAGGTTTTCCAGTTTTTTGTCCAGAGATTCTTCTTTCTGCTGTACTCTTCGTTCCTGTCTGCTGACTTCAGAACGGCGGTCTTTGATTTCCTTTTCCGCATCGGCACGCAGCTGAAAGACTTCATCTTTGGCTTCCAGTAATACGCTTTTCTTTTGCTGTTCTGCTTCTTTCTTGGCATCGTGAATGACACGAGCCGCCTCTTTTTCGGCAGAGCCAATTTCCGCTTCTGCCTGTTGCTTTCGTTGCTGAATCCCGTCCTGTACACCTTTGGTGTAGCCTTTTTGGGTGGCAGTATGGTTGGTGACCAAAACCGCAGCCACACAGATGACGCAGGCAACCAGACAAACGATTACAATTTCCATTTTTTGCACGCCCTCCTTTGATTGAATCACTTATCTTACAATCGGTTTCCCGTTGGGCGGTGTGCAGAAAAAAACGAACGTAGCGAATCCTGACGCATCCAGTACCATATCCTATTTTACAAGTTGCCAAAAGCCGCAGGGCGGGCAAGATTGCCGAAACCGATGCGGATTTATCCATAAAAAGGGAAGCAAATTCTGCTCGGAGAGCAGCAGCTTCCGCTGATGTAAAAAAAAGAACCGTCTGCTTGTTTGTGCAGAACCTCTATATTCTGAAAGCTGCACGCCGCAATTCCAATAAAAAAACGGACGCCATTTTTCTAACAGCATCCGCAACCGGATTTGTAATATACAGCTCTTTTATTTTACACTGTTTTCGAAAAAAAGTCAAGGGATTCCCGAAACTTTTCCGGCATCGAAGCTGTAAATTTTTATTGGGTAGAGCGGCAGCGTTGGAAGCGGTATCCGGTTTTGCCGGAAAAAAGCGGTTGAAATCTTAGAAGTTGTTCGCTTTTTCGACAAGAAACGGCGAGAAAATTTGTGCAACTTGTTCCGTTTGCCGGCTTTTTTGCAAATGGAATTGACAACCTCACGGGAAGTGTGGTAAAATAACAATACATGTACCGGTGTATCTTGCCCCAAAATACGCAAATCAGAATTTGCAGAATTAGAAAAAGGAGGAAAACCATATGGCACGACACGACGATCGGGGAACGATTCTTTGGACAGATAAAAAGCGAACCTTTCTGGGGTTGCCGCTTTCTTTCACCAGATATTATTTAACAGACCATCAGCTGATCACAAGAGTGGGTTTTCTCTCCATAAAAGAGGATGAAATTGAACTGTATCGCATTGTGGACAAACGAATTGAACAGACGTTCTTCCAGCGGCTGTTTGGTTGCGGCACAGTCATCATTCTCAGTCGGGATGAAGACACGCCGGAAAAACACCTGGTTTCCATTCGGCATCCGCAGCAGGTTTCCAAGCTCATCGGCAATTCTGTTCGGGAGCGGCAGGAAAATTTGCGGATCGCCGGCAGAGATATGATCGGTGCAGCATTTGTGGGCGACGGAAATGGACGGATTTCTGCTCCTTATCAAGCACCGGGTGATCTGGATGGAGAAGATGACGATCTGCTGTAAAGCAGATTACAGACTGCATTTCTTTTGGATGGAATATCCGGGGCGTTTCGGATGCCCTATCGGCAAAAAAGCGGACAGGACAGCAGAAACGAATAGAGAGATAAAGGAGATCCTGAGTATGCTTTCATTTATTACAGAAAAACTGACAGCATGGGAAAAGCTGAAAGCAGAAACCCGCCCGATATTTATTTATGGGATGGGTGACGGTGCAGAAAAAATCATGCGGGTTTTTCAGGAGAAAGGGATACCGTTTGCCGGTATTTTTGCAAGCGATGATTTTGTAAGAGGCCATTCTTTTGCAGGCCACAAAGTGCGGAAACTTTCCGAAATTGAAGCAGCCGTAGACGATTTTGTGATTGTACTGGCGTTTGCTGCTGGTTATCAGTCCTTAGTCGATAAAATCGTGGACATCAGCAAACGGCATACGCTGCTCGTTCCGGATGTACCGGTTGCCGGAGGCGGTTTATTCACCTATGATTATTGTCTGGAACATGCGGACGAAATCGAAACAGTTTATAACCTGTTGGCAGATGACTATTCCAGAGAAGTCTATGCCAGCATTTTGAATTTTAAAATCAGTGGGGAAATTCATTATCTGATGGATGTCACCACGCCAAAATCCGAAATTTATCGGAAGCTGATGCACCTGACCCCGAATGAAATTTATGTGGATTTGGGTGCTTATAACGGCGATACGATTCGGGAAGTGCTCCAGTATACCCGTGGCAAATATATCCGGATTTATGCAATGGAGCCAGACCGCAAGAACTTTAAGAAACTCCTGAAGAATACAGATGGTATGCAAAATGTCTATCCGTTCCATGCAGCGGCTTGGTGTACGGATACACAAGTACCATTCGCCACAAAGGCAGGCAGACAGTCTGCGGTAACTGCAACGGGGCAGACGATTGATGCCAGAACCGTGGACAGCGTTTTAGAGGGCAGACCTGCAACCTTGATTAAAATGGATGTCGAGGGCTGCGAACGGGAAGCACTCTGGGGTTCTGCTCAGACGATTGCCCACTATACACCAAAGCTGATGGTTTCGCTGTATCACCGCAATGAAGATATGTTCTCATTGCCGTTGCTGATTCAGAAACTGAACCCGAATTACGATATTTATATCCGGCATCAGCTCTATATTCCGGCATGGGAAACCAACCTCTATGCCGTTCCCAAAAAACAGAACTAGGGCAGCTGTTTTTGCAGTTGTTACAAAAAAAGCCGGCTCTTGCAGGACAGTGCAGAGTCGGTTTTTTCGTGAAAAAAACAGGAAAAGGGAAATAGTATCCAAAATTTGTTAAATTCCTATAAAAACAGATGTTGAATTTTAGTGAAAATTCAGAAAAAATTGGATATGGGTTGACAGTTTCATCCAGCTGTGATACAATATAGGAAATTCCATGCAGAGATATGATAAAAAAGCAATGGGGCTGATACTTTTTTCATGAGAAGCAATGCCCTTATTTTTGTTTCAGAAATCGATCATGTTTGGAGTATTCTAAAATTGCATCCTTCTATTTCCTTGTGGGATTCCCATGGGAATCCATGTGGTATAACCTGTCCGGGCACGGCTGTCGCTTATAACGTGTCCGGACAACCTGTTTTTTAGAGAAATGGACAAAAATTGAATCTTGCGTTTGTGCAGTTCCAACGAAAATATTTTTTCTTGTGGAAAACTGGTTGACATTTTGGAGAAAGACTGTTATAATAAAGCCATACCAGTAAAACGGATGCAAAAACGAATACTTCAATTTTTCTTTTTCTCATTGTTGGAATGACGCAGTCGGTCGAAAAACCGGCTGCGTCATTTTGTTTGTGGATATTTTATTTTTGCAACAGCGTTATGAGTTGGATTCGGTCGGCATAGCGGTCTGCATCGGAGCAGATTCAATGTCCAGCAGGTCATCTGGGTGGAAGGTATAGGAAATCAATTTGCTATTATCCTGATTGTCGCCGCTTCCGCCAGCCAGCGGACTGTACAGCAATACGCCTTCTTGGTAGTCCTCATAGACTTCTGCACCAATGTAACCTGTTACAGTTGCTCCGGCAGGAATCGGCTGGGAGAAATCTTCAACATCTTGTCCGAATTGCTGATAAGTTGCCCGCATGGATTGAATGGTAAACGCATCAAACGGCTTTCCGTCTAACTGAATCTGACAGGTTTGCAGGAAGTTGGCGGAAATCGGGGCATCGGTCTGGTTGGAAACCGTAAACGAGAAGAAAATCGCATTGCAGTTCTGTCCGTTGTGCACATCGGTGATGGAAGAACGATAAACGCCGTTTAAGGTGACGGTTGCCCCGTCAACATTCTGGTCTGTTCCAACTTCGCCCGGAATGATGGTTGTGACGACCGTTGTACGGGGAACGGTTTTCTTTGAAGTGGTTTTTGTGTCGGAATCTGCACAGCCACTCAGCAATAGAGCAAGCGTTAGACCGCCGCAAAGTACGAGATGAGAAATTTTCATAAAAAAATCCTTTCTGTTGTTCTGAATCGAGGAATAGATTCAGAATTGGTTATCATAAAATAGCAAAAGCCGCACTTGCACCATTTAGATGGGCAAGGCGGCTTTCACGAAAACAATTTAGTCCTCAACAATTGCCTGAACTGGGCAGGTGTCTGCACAAGAACCGCAAGAGATGCAAGAATCTGCATCAATTACATAGGTGCTGTCGCCTTCCTTGATTGCTTCTACTGGACATGCGTCTGCACAAGAACCGCAAGAAAGACATGCATCAGTGATTTTATATGCCATTGCTGTTTCACCTCCGGAAACCAGATTTCACACAGGGAAATCCTGTACGCTCTTATTATAGCAGATTCCCTTGTGAAATGCAAGTGGTTTTCCATGGAAAGCAAAAAACTTTTTTTCAGCGAATCGCACAAATCCAATGGCGTTGAAGAGCTGGTTATTCTGCAATATGTTCCAAAGCCTGCCGGAAAATGGTATAGATATGATCATCTGCGAGGGCATAAAAGATGGACTTTCCCTCCCTGCGGCTGCTGACAAGGCGGGCTTGCTTTAAGATGCGGAGTTGATGAGAGATGGCAGACTGTGTCATGCCCAGCCGATTTGCGATTTCCTGGACACAGGCTTCCTGTTGAAACAACGCAAAGAGAATGCGGACACGGGTGGGGTCGCCGAATACCTTGAAGAGGTCTGCCATGCTTTGCAGGGCAGGGTCATCGGGTGCAAGAATATCCGTCATATGGGTGCACCTTCCTTTCTGTTCCATTCCGAAAAATGGGGGATACTTTAATGATACGCAATTTTTTTGGATTTGTCAATCCCTGTTTCATGACAAAATCCACAATTTGTTTGGAACAAGGCTGTTTGTCACAAAAGTTCGTATTAAAATTTAGTGATTGTATACAAATTGTTTGATATTTCAGATAGTCCAGATTCTAATTTTTCTGTTATAATAATTTTATATTTATGAAAAAATAAGAAAGGTGGCTTTCGGATGCAAAAGACGATTTTTCGTACAAAATCGACCATCCCTTGTCGGGATGATGCAGAATTGGCTTCCGAACAGACTTATCAGACTGCATTTACTGCATGGCAGGAACAGCCGGGCAATGAATTTTCGTTTCGACAGCCGGGATCAACAACGCAAGCAGTTTTTTTAGAGGGAATGGGCTTACAGGAAGAAGAGCCAGCGGTTTTAGAACGGCGGGCATTACAGCGAATTTCCAATCAACTTGGAATTTTATTTCTCCATCAGTTATTATCGCCCTATTTGGTATTGATTTTCTGTGTGGTTGTATTTTCTTTGTTGGGGGGGTCGCTCTCTTATTCGCTCCATGATAATGTATTATATGGCTCCAATAACCTTGTTTTGCTGACTATGATTTTGCGAAAAATTGTGCGGTTTGGTGTTCCGATTTTTATGGCGAAGCGGCTCTTGAAGATGCCAAAGACCGTGACTTGCTGCCGACAAAAGACCGTGCCTTCTACTTGGATTCGGACGTTGGGCATTACGATGTGTGTCTTTTTCGCATTTGGCATGATTCTCAATTTTTTGCCGGAATCCAGTATACACTACATTACCTTGGGGGCACTTTCCCATACAATTCTCTGTATGGATACCCAGCATCAGATATTCTACTTTATATTTGTGCTGATTTTCCGTCCGATTTTTGAAACGATGCTGTACAATGGCAGTATCATGCATGTGCTGCGGCAGTTTGGCGATGATACCGCAGTTTTGCTGACCGCAACCTTTTCCGCATTGATGGCGGAGAATCTGGTGACGGGCATTTCAACCTTTGCCGTTTCCATTTTGGCAGCCAGAGAAATTCTGCGGGATGAAAATATCTATGTGGGGCTGTTCTCCCGTACAGTTTATTATACCTTGATGTTTGTGCTGTTTCATACCTCTATTTTCCGGAATAATGTGCCGATTCCAAACCGAATGCTTTGGATTTTAATTATTGGCATTGTTGGAATGTTGTTGGGTACTTTGGTGATTTGGAAAGCACCATTTCAGGGAAGCAAACGGTTTTATTCCATTCGTTCTGCTGGAAAGTGCAGTTTAATCTTTTTGATACAGGCAAACTTGATGACGGTTTGTGTGTTTGTTTCGCTGGCACTTTCTGTCGTTTCTTTGATTTTGTAATCGCAATCAGGAGGGCATAGATGCAAGAACTTTATGTGCCGCAGGAACGTTATATGCGGCGAGCGTTGGAGTTGGCAGAATATGCGGCTTCTCTGGGAGAAGTTCCCGTTGGGGCAGTGGTGGTTCATAAGCCGACGAACCGGATTATCGGAGAGGGCTGGAACTTGCGGGAGTCTGGGAAATCTCCGCTGGCACACGCTGAAATCATGGCGATTGACCAGGCAAGCCGAACGTTGGGCGGCTGGCGAGTGATTGACAGTGCAATTTATGTGACATTAGAACCTTGTCCGATGTGCTGCGGAGCAATTCTACATGCACGCTTAGACCATTTGGTTTTTGGAGCATATGATCCGAAAGGCGGTGCAGTGGCATCGGTAGAATCCATGTTTGATTTGCCGTATAACTATCACCCAACCATTGAAGGCGGATTTTTGCAGGAGGACTGTGCAACAGTTTTGACGCAATTTTTCCGAGCATTGAGAAGAAAGAAAAAAGAGCAGGCAAAATAACTGTAATTGAGCTGGCTCTTGCCATTTTAAACAACAAAAAATTCCCATCCAACTTTTTAGACAGAGATTTGAACGGAATGGAACAGTGAATTTCCATGTATCCCGTTTGCATCTCTGTCTATACTATTTTTGCAGCGTTTTTTTGCTGCAAAAGGGAGGGAAAACATGAATCTGAAAAAAACCATTGCCGGCTGCTGTGCTCTGTTTCTGCTGTACAGTATGCCGCTGCATACAGCGGCATTGGATTCTACTTGTATCGGTTACGGACAGGGGAAAGCAACAGACAGTCAAAATTGTCCGCTGGATGCCCTTGCTTTCAATGAACGCTATGCAGAATACGGAGCATTTGCCACAACACCTGACACCAGTCGCATTATTTTGACCTTTGACCAAGGCTATGAAAACGGTTACACGGCACAGATTCTGGATACCTTAAAGGAAAAACATGCCACTGCAATTTTCTTTTTGACGGGCGACTATGCGAAAAAAGAAACTGCATTGGTAGAGCGAATGATTGCAGAGGGGCACGTTCTGGGCAATCACGGCATGACACATGCCAGCCTGCCGAACTGTACGCAAGCGGAGGCGATGGAGGAAATCCAATCCCTGCATGATTATGTCCTACAAACGTATGACTATGAGATGCAGTATTTTCGCTGTCCGTGCGGAGAATATTCCGAGCAGGCGTTGCAGTGGGTGCAAGATGCCGGATACCAAACAGTATTCTGGAGCGGTGCGTATGTAGATTGGAAAACAGATGACCAGCCCAACCCAGATACTGCCTACGAAACACTGCTTTCGACTGCCCATGGCGGAGAAATTCTGCTGCTGCACTCGGTTTCTTCCACGAATGCTGCCATTTTAGGCGATGTCATTGATGGCTTTCGGGCAGCAGGGTATACGGTTTAAATCTATGCAATCAATTTGAATTGAAAAACGAACGGAAAACAAGAAACCTGCGGTGCAGTTCATTATGTCATCGCAGGTTTTTTCGAATCTGGAAATAAAAACGCCGGCATCTAATAAAAGATACCGGCGGAAAAATCGAAATTCCAATCTCTGCTTGTACGCAGAAAATTCGAACGATTGATATTTTTAGCGAAAAGAACGGTTGTCTGACTCTTGTACCAGTCTGGACAATGATATATGTTTCACGCTTAGTGGTTCAGGTAAGATTTTACCAGTGCCTGTAAGAGTTCGTCCCGGTCAATGTGACGAATCAAACTCCGAGCATTGCCGTAGGTGGTTATGTAGGTCGGATCCTCTGACAGAATATAACCTACAATCTGATTCACTGGATTGTATCCTTTTTGTACCAATGCATCATAGACGGCAGTAAGCGTTTTTTTCATTTCGATTTCCTTTTCGTCATTTACAGAAAATGTCATGGTCTTGTCATACATAACTGATCCCCTCCTTATGGTGATTCTTCTATTATACCTGAAATTTTGTAATTTTACAAGGGCTTTCCGGAATTTTTCTGTTTTGTAGGATTCCAAACTCTATTTTTTGTACAATCTGCTGAACTTTTTCAAATGAATTTATCACAAAAAGAAAAATCATTCTAGAGCGAATGGTATTTTTTAGAAATATGTATTCCCCTTTCCAGAGAAAAGGGGAATGCTGTTTTTGATGCAGGAGCAAAAACAGCAGGGGGGCTTTGCAGGGGATAAAATTTATTCGCAGCAGCTCCGCTTTACAAAAGAGAAGCAGTCGGTACATTCCGGAACAGTCGGATTCGGTTCATGTGTGCCGATGGTGATGCTGTTCAGGCAGCAGTAGTTTTCTGTGCCCATGTTGTGCTTGCACTGGGTAACGGAACAGTGAATGTGGTCATTTTTCTTCATTTCCATGGTGAAAATCCTCACTTTTATAAAGATTGTTCCACGGGGGAACGGGAATAGTTTGTGCGGAAAGTCGGAGATTATACAGGAGAGGAAGAAAAAGTTTGGAGCAGGTGGGTTGTAAGAATCGAGCCGCAGGCAACAAAAAAGTTTTTCGGTGCAGCAGTTTTTCAAAAATGCTGCCGAGGTGTGGGCGAGTAGCCCACATTTGCGAAGCAAATTCAATTTTGCAGTTTGTTTTTCCTGCTGCAATTGCAGTTTTTGAAACTTACAAATTCTCAATTCCACTATTTTTATGAAATAAGTCGCAAATTCGGACAAGGCAACGGGGCAATTGCAGCACGCTGGTAGGCAAAAGCAGGGGTGGAACCCCCTTTTGCCGGATGCAAAAGACCGTTTTCTCTAAGAGAAGTTGTTCTTGGGAAACCACCCGAATCCGGTTCGGCAAGGCTGGGGCACATCCCCAGCTTGCCAGGGAATCGCAATTGCCCCTGAAACCTTGTCCCTCATTACAACCTCTTGATTTTGAGGGCAATTGCGATTCTTCCGATTTTCTCCTAGATTTTTGTTTTGTTTCCATTGTGCAGTTCTGTTATTTGCTCCGCAAATGTGGGCTGCTCGCCCACACCTCGCCAACATTTTTGAAAAAATTGTTGGATCAAAAAACTTTTAGTTGCCTGCGGCTCATAATTGGAAACTTCGCTCCTAGGGAAACCACCCGAATCCGGTTCGGCAAGGCTGGGGCACATCCCCAGCTTGCCTGGGAATCGCAATTGCCCCGGAAACCTTGTCCCTCATTACAACCCCTTAATTTTAAAGGCAATTGCGATTCTTTTGATTTTCTCTTAGATTTTTGTTGCAATTTATTACTAACGTTTCTATGCAGGGGGCAGCTGCCCCCTGTTTAAAGGATGCCCTGCCCCTTTGTCCTTTCGGGACATTTCCCCACACTGTGGGGAATCACCCTCGCCGAGCTGAGCCAGCTCGACCGCAGTTGCCTGTGGCTCCGTCCTTGCAGCCAATACAAAAAATAACTTTGCGATTCCTCTATAAAATGACTGCTTGCCAAAATAAGTTTCTCTTGACAGTCTTTGCTGCATATGTTATAATGCAAGTACAACCAACCGACATATTAGAAAGGATGAAAGTTCATGAAAAATAGAAAAACAGGAAAAGCCATCGCCGCTGCTGCCATGTTGACCATCGCAGCAATGACCATGCCGATGCAGACCGTTTCTGCGGAAGATATTGTTGACGCTCCTTACAACGTTGTTGTATTGGGTGACAGTATCAGCACCGGTTATGGGCTGGAGGATTCCAGCAAGTCCTATGTTTCCGTTCTGGAACATCATATGAATCAGAAAGTCACCAATCTTGCAAAGGATGGCACAACTTCTTCGGAACTGCTCCAGTCGTTGCAGGGGGATAGCACCATGCAGAGTGCAGTTGCTGGGGCTGATATCATTGTAGTCACCATCGGTGCAAACGATATTTTGCAGCCGGTTCTGAATAATGATGTGGTGAAAGTAGACGATTATGACAACGTTTATGATCTGGCGAATGCCATCAAGGATAATCAGATCGCATTCCAGAAGTATTTGAGAGCCAATATGCCGACTGCGGTTGCCAATGCAAATACCAACATTGACAGCATTATTTTGCAGTTGAAGAGCACCAACGATCATGCAAAGCTGGTCTTCCAGACAGTTTATGACCCGTTGAGTGTTGATCAGGATGATACAGGATTGTCTAGCAACGCACTTTCTATGTTGAGTACATTTTCGAATGGGCAAATGTATCAGTATTTGAATGGAAGTGCTAACGGTGGAACGTATATTCCAGTGGGCTTGAATCAGAATTTGCAGACCCATGCACAGAATGGAGAAATCTATTTGGCAGATGTCTATAACATATTCCTGCACCACGCTTGGACAAATGTCAATATTGCAAATGCAGATGTGCACCCGACCGCAACCGGTCATGCAGCAATTGCAAACTTGCTGATTGATAGTGGCTATTTCCCAACTGTTACCAATACCGCTGGTGATATTGATGGCGATGGAAATGTTGCGGTTTCCGATGCAGTCGCTGTTCTGACAGAATATGCACGTGTTGCAGCAGGCAATGAAGCACAGTTTAATCCTGCACAGAAAAAGAGTGCGGATGTCAATGGAGATGGTATGATAGATGTTTCCGATGCTGTTGGCATTTTGGTTTATTATGCAAAGCAGGCTGCCGGACAGACACCGTCTTTCAATCCATAAAAATAACTTGAAGACTTGAATTAGAGTGAAAACCGTTCGATTTTGCGGAAAAGTACCGTAGAATCGAGCGGTTTTTTTGTGAAAAAATGTGAAAAACAGAATCCATCTGTGTTTAACGATGTTTTCCATCTACTATCATAAATTTATCACATTCCAGCGTATAATATTAAACATAGAGCAAAGAACAAGACAGACCGATGCAGAACAGCAGCGGTTTTCAATAGAAAGGAAGATTCTTATGTATGAACGGGAACAGGACATGATGAAAAACGAATCGAACAACACAGCAGCTTCTGCGTCGAATCAGCCGGAATCTACTGTAAACAATCAGAATCCTTACAGCACATCTGCTGCAACGGGCAGCACCACACCGAATGGTTATGGTTATACTACTAATAGTAGTACCAACCCAACCACTGGCTATACTGGAAATACTTCCTCTGATACACAGTCGCAGCAGCAGGGTTATAGCTACGTCAATTATTATTCCAATCCGAACGCTCCGGTGCAGGCATCCGGCAGCGGCAAACCGCCGAAGAAAAAGAATCACTTCTGGATGAAAGCGGTTGCATTTGTTGCAGCGATGGCAATTGTCTCCGTTGGTTCGATTGGCATTTATAACGGCGTTCATAATTCCAACAAGCTGGTAGCAGCTGAAAGCAGTACTTCTGCTTCGGATTCCACCGATACCACAGCCAATACCACAGCACAGGATAGCAGCAGTAAAGCACAGAGCACAACCGTAAAGGGTGATGCTGCAAAGAGCTGGATTGAATTGGCATCTGGTACAAATGCAATGTCCATCAGCGACATCGTTAAGAAAGTAGCACCATCGGTTGTCGGTGTTCAGGCAACTTTTAAGATGCCGAACAACTACAATAGTTATAATTATGGTTTTGGAATGTTCGGAAATGGCAACAGCGGAAATGGTGATAATTCCGGTTCAATGACCGGTGTCGGAACCGGCATCATCATGCGGGAAGATGGCTACATTGTCACAAACGCCCATGTTATCTATGATTCGGAATATGGCTGCGGCGAAGCAACTGCCGTAGAAATCCGGATGTCCGATGAAGAAACCACTTATGATGCAAAGGTCGTTGCATATGATATTGAAACCGACCTTGCTGTTTTAAAGGTAGATCAGACTGGTTTGACTGCTGCGGAATTTGGTGACAGCGACCAGTGTCAGGTTGGCGATGCAGTTGTTGCAATCGGTAACCCGTTGGGTCTGGAACTTCAGAACACGGTTACTTGCGGGATTATTTCCGCACTGAACCGGAAAGTTACCATCAACGACAAGACCATGACGCTGATTCAAACCGATACCGCTATTAATAATGGTAACTCTGGCGGTCCATTGATTAACAGTTCTGGTCAGGTTGTCGGCATCAACTCTGCGAAGATGTCCTCTAGCGTTTCTTCCAGCGGTGCAACCATTGAAGGTATCGGCTTTGCAATCCCGATGACAGAAGCACGGGAAATTGTAGACGATTTGATTAACTATGGTTATGTTACCGGCAGACCGCAACTTGGCATCAGCTGTCAGGATGTTTCCGAAGCCGTTTCTCAGGCATATAACTTGCCAATCGGTGCATATGTTATCAGTGTAACCGATGGAGGTGCAGCAGCAGAAGCTGGTTTACAGGTCGGCGATGTCATTACTGCCATCAATGATAACAAGATTGAAACCACAGAAGAGCTGAATAACTATAAGAATGAATATAATGCTGGTGACACGATCACCCTGACCATTGTCCGCAACGGACAGGAACAAAAAGTTTCTGTTGTTCTTCAGGAAGTACAGCAGAAAAAACAATCCTGATGAAGTATCACGGACAGTGAAATGTTTCCCGTCAATGCTAAAAGTTGGGCATCTGACCGGAAATTTAGAAATGCTTTCTTCATACATTCTCCTTATTATTTTTCCAACACAGGCAGCCTGCAAAGTCTTTTTGCAGGCTGTTTGTGTTTTTTGTGAAAAATGACGGAAACAGCCGTTTCTGAAAACACGACTTTCACAAGGTGCACACAAAACTTCAGTTGAAAGCCTGTTGAAAGGTGTTGAAAACGGTTGAAAATTGTGTAAAAGCTACAAATACGGGCGGAATTTCCACCTAATAATTTTAAAAAAAATCAGGGCAGAGGCTTGACATTCCCGACAGAATGTGTTAGAATACTTTATGTAAATCGTTTACGGCGGTTTATGCACCCATGCCGTAAAGGATCACGTGAGTCCAAGCATTCATGGAACATCCGGTTATTTCAGTTCTGCGAAATCCGGTTACATGGAAACAGAAACAGGGCAGTTTAATAGTGAGGGGAAATGAGACTGCACAAATGCAATCACGTCTGTGCGTCAGCTTGGATGGTCACAAAAAAATTGAATGAAGAGAGGGAAATGTGCAATGAAGAAGGTATTCAATAAAGTCATTGCCGTTGCAGCAACTGTACCGCTCGCTCTGACACAGGGCTTCGCTGTATTGTCCAATGCTGCGGACGCAACCACCATCAGCGTGGAAAGAGTACTGGAAATTAAACCACAGGAGCTGGAGTCCGATTGGGCAAAGCTCGTAGAAGGTGCACTGATTGATTCAGAAGGTAAGAGCTTTGAACTGAATGTTGCAGATATCATTGATTCTGCTGACTTTTCGGATAAGAACGCTGCTTATGTTGAAAAAGTACAGAAGTGCATCGTTGGAAACCCAAGCGTAAGCATTCAGAATAGCGTTGCAGTGATGACCGCACAGGTGGATGCAACCAGCTATGTACAGAGCAATATCATTGATGCCATCAAGAAGGAATTGACCAAGCAGGGTGCAGCTTCCATCATTGATGACATTGATTTCAGCATGCTGGAAAAGAAGGGCACCTTTACTGCTGCCGTTGATGGCGACAGCATCGAAAATACCGCAGCCAATAAGGCAGCTGGTACTGCAAACACCATTCGGGTAAAGGGTGCTGTTTTCGTAGACAGCGAAGGCAACCAGGTTGCAACATATGCTGATGCAAAGGCTTATGCTGCAAGCACCGTTCAGAAGTTGAAGGTTGAATTGACCAAGAAGGCTGCTGCTGCTGGTGTAGAAGTCAATCTCGACAGCTTGCTGGCTACTTATCAGAAGAAGGTAGAAAAGGCATTCTCTTATGTTGACAAGGCAATCGCTGCATCTGCACACGAAAAATTCGCTACTGCAGATGAAACACTGGCTTGGATCAAGGCACAGAAGGAAAAGAAGACCACACGGTTTGACGTTCCGGGCAGTGTCGCAGACCTCGCAAAGTATGGCAATACCCTTGATAAGGCAGTTGCAGAAATCAACAAAGCTTTCCAGAAGGTAAATGTTGATTATACTGTAGCAGTTAGCATGGACGATGTTACAAGCCTGCTGAATAGCGGTTCTGATTTCACCGTCGATGCAGATGCTGACACCAATGTTTATACCGTAACCTTTAAGGTTCCGGATACCGATGTAGATGCAGATTACTTCAGCACCGTTGAAGGAATTGAAAAGTATTATGCAGCACATCCGGATCAGGCTGAAACAGATGGCGTAACAGATGCTGATTACAGCCAGCTCGTTTATGATTCTTCTTACAAGCTGGTAACCGCACAGGGCGATGCAGATAATGATACACTTGCAGGCGTTCCGAGTGGCTACTTCAATGTGGAAAGAATCATCAAGTTCAAGGATAAGGCCACAACTACTACCACAACAGATATTAGTGGCACAACCACCACAGACGTATCTGGTACAACGACCACAGACGTATCCGGTGGCACAACGACCACAGACGTAAGCGGCGGCACAACCACCACAGACGTATCTGGCGGCACAACGACCACAGACGTATCCGGTGGCACAACGACCACTGATGTAAGCGGCGGTACAACCACCACAGACGTATCTGGCGGCACAACCACCACAGATGTGAGCGGCGGTACAACGACCACAGACGTAAGCGGCGGCACAACCACCACCGATGTGAGCGGTGCAACCACCACAACCACAACTGGCAGCGGTGAAGGCAGCGAAACCACAACGACTACCACCACAACAAACACCGGCACAATCACTCCAGTTGGTACAACCACACTGGAAGTGGAAGTAAACCCGGCAAACTTCTACTTCTCCGTAGATGAACGGGAACTGAAGCCGTCTGACTTGTTCAGCAAGTTCGATATCGTGGATGAAGAAGGTACACACTTCAATGCTCTGGAAGCAGGTGCAGTTACCCTCGACAAGACCACACCGAAGGAAATCTTCGATGCAGAAGGCAAGCCGTACTGCGTAACAGAAGTAAACGCTTACTTCACTGACCCGACAAAGGCAGATGCTGAACCGGTTGCAGCTCCGGTAAATCCGACTGTATACATTGGCGTTAAGGGCGATACCGACCTGAGCGGTCTGGTAGACGTACCGGATGCAGTTGCAGTTCTGACTTATACTGCAAAGATTGCAGCTGGTCAGGAAGGCGTTGTCTTCAATGAAGATGAAAATCTGAACAAATTTGCATTCTTCCTGGCTGATATCGATACAGAATCGAAGGAAGGCAAGAACGACGGCAACAAGTTGATGGCAACAGAAGATGCTGTATACATGCTGACTTACACTGCAAAGACTGCAGCAGGTCAGGAACCGACATGGCCGGACGTAGTTCCGTCCCTGAAGTCTTTGGAAGGTTCTATCTGGTACGAAGGCTAAACATTAAAATTACAGATAAGGTAAAAGTGCGGTGTCTGGAACACCGGACACCGCATAATTTATATTTGAAAGGAAAATAGAAAAATGAAAAGTACATTTAAGAAGGCACTGGCAGCTGTTTCCGCAGCAGCAGTAGTTGCAACTTCTGCCGCTGTTTTCACTGCTGTTCCAGCACAGGCAGTAAATACTCCTTCTATTGGACAGGTTACTGTTACAATGGACGAACTGCAGAGCAGCAATTATCTGGTAACTGTTCCGGTTAGCATTTATGGCAACACAGACGGTTGGGACTCTATCGCATTTGGTCTGCAGTGGAGCACAGACGAACTCACTTATTCTAAGTGCGTATCTGGCGGAAGCATTGCAAACGCTATGTTTACTGATGGTATTCAGGTAAGTGGTTCTGGCTTCCAGCTGAATCCGGCTGGTATCGGCGGATGGATTACTTATGCAACCACTCCGACAGGCGATGGTCCGACCTATGTAACTGGCGATGATCCTGTTATCAACATTACCTTTAAGGTAACAGAAAATGCACAGCCGGGTGACATCTACTACATCGACGGCCTGGAACGGTCTTATGATGGTGCTTATGTTCCGAAGGTTACTCACGGTAGTGAAGTTGTAACTGGTGCTCCTTCTCAGGGTTATATCCAGATCGAAGGCGTACAGACCACCACAACTGAAGCTACTACAACCACTACTACTACAACTACCACCACAACTACCACCACAACTACCACCACAAAGGCTACTACCACCACAACTACCACAACTGCTAAGCCGACTACCACTACCACAACTACCACCACAACTGCTAAGCCGACCACAACAACTACTACCACTACTTCTGCTGCAGCAACTACCACCACTACAACTACCACAGCAGCAGCTACCACCACAAAGGCAGCTACCACCACAAAGGCAGCTCAGCAGACCACTAAGAAGAACACTGGTTCTACCAGCTCTCCGAAGACTGGCAGCATGATTCCGGTTGCAGGTGCTGTTGCAGCAATCGCAGTAATCGGCGGTGTTGCTCTGGTTTCCAAGAAGAGAAAGTAAGAATTTCTGATTCCGAATCATCTTCCGAAGAAAACAGATAAAATTTAAGGAAGTCATCCATTCAATTACAAGTGGGATTGGACAAAATCTTTACAAGTAAAGAATTTGGATTGCGGAAACAAGAGGGCATACTTCGCAAGAAGTGTGCCCTTTTTGTTCACCCCTTTTCTCCTGCCTGCATAAAATGAAGTACACCCATTCTTTGAGAATGGGCGAAAATCCGGAACAAAAGGAGGGAATGCAAGATGCAACAATTGCTGCAAATTTTGGTGGCTGGCGGTGACCGTCGCCAACAATATGCCGCCCAAAAACTTGCCAAGTCGCCGCAGCTTTCCGTGACGACAATCGGATTTTCTCCGTCAGATTCTGAAACATTACCGGAATTTGATGTTCTCATCCTGCCCATTCACACGACAGCCGAATCTGTGCCGTCCAAAAATGGGAACTTGTCGCTGCCCGAATTGCTGTCCCATGTGAAAAAAGGCGGTCTGGTGTGCGGCGGCGTACTCCCCGAAGCTGTTTGCCGGATGTGTCAAGAACAAGAACTGTGTTTTTGCGATTATTTTCAGCGGGAGGAACTCTGTCTGGCAAATGCCGTTCCAACTGTAGAGGGAGCAATTCAAATTGCCATCTCAGAACGGGAAACAGTACTCTGCGGCAGCTCTGTTCTCGTCATCGGCTACGGCAGAATCGGAACAATCATGGCAGAGCGTTTGCAGGGCTTGAAAGCAGATGTCACCGTTGCGGCTCGCAGTTGCAAAGATGCGGAACGCTGTGCTGCAAATGGTCTGAAATGGATGCATCCGTCTGAAATTGCTGCCCGTGCAGGGAAATTTGACTGGTTCTGCAACACCGTTCCAGTTCTGATGCTGGACGAAACAGCCCTGTCCAACATGAAACCAGATGCATTGGTGATTGACCTGGCATCGAAACCGGGCGGAACGGATTTTGATGCTGCAAAACGCCTGCATCGTCAGGTAGTCTGGGCGTTGGGGCTGCCGGGAATCACTGCACCGAAAACCGCTGGAGCAATCATTGCGAAAACCATCTTCCATATTTTACAGGAGAGGGGACTCGCAGATGAAGGAAACAATTGGTAAACGCATTGGATTTGCGGTAACAGGGTCGTTTTGCACCTTTTCTGCTGCGTTTGCAGAGGCAGAACGACTGGTGGCGGCAGGTTACAGCTTAACGCCGATTTTCTCAGAACATGCCGCTAGCATTGATACCCGTTTTGGGAAAGCTGTGGAACAACGAAAAAAATTGGAGCAGATTTGTGGAAAACCTGCTCTGTTGACGATTTCAGATGTGGAACCGTTAGGGCCAAAAGACCGCTTGGATGCGTTGCTTGTTGCACCTTGTACCGCCAACACCATGGCAAAACTGGCGATGGGCATCACAGATACCACCGTGACCATGGCAGTAAAATCCATGCTGCGGAACGAAAAGCCGATTATTCTGGCTCTGGCAACCAATGACGCTTTGCGGGCATCGGCGAAAAATCTGGGTTTGCTGTTGAATACGAAAAATTATTATTTCGTACCGTTGCGGCAAGATGCTCCCGTCAAGAAACCATCGTCTTTGGTGGCAGATTTTACCCAGATTTCCGACACCGTTGCAGCGGCTTTGGGTGGACTGCAAATTCAACCAATGTTTATACAAAATCTATAAAATCTAAAAACCACCATGCTATACTATCAAGGAAGTGACCGCCTGTTTCTCCACCATCAAACGGGCGGTTCTTATTTTGGAGAATGGCAGTCGTTCGGCTGTCAAAAAAAAGGAGTACGAACATATGGCAGGAATTATTTTACAGCAGGCAATTATTATGCTCATTCTGAATGTGGTCGGAATGATTGCATACTACACCGGCATTGTCAGCCGAGAGGGCGGCAAGCAGCTTTCCAATGTCGTGTTGGAAATTGTAACGCCAGTCATCATCGTGCATGCTTACTTAGAGGAGGAATATGATTCCCGTCTGGTCGTGAATTTGCTGCTGACGTTTGTGCTGGCGGCAGCTTCTTATGTCATCGCCATTTTGATTTCCATGTTGTGTTTCCGAGAAAAATCTGCCGGAAAGTTAGCACCGATCGAGCGATTTTCTGCAACATATAGCAATTGCGGCTTCATGGGCATTCCGCTGGCAAGTGCATTGTTCGGGGCAGAGGGCGTTTTCTATGTCACTGCGTTCCTGACGATTTTCTTCTTGTTCTCGTGGACACACGGTGTCATGCAGCTGACACAGACCAAGGACTTCAAAAAGGCATTGAAAGTGTTGCGTTCGCCAACGGTTATCGGTATCGCCATTGGGTTGATTCTGTATTTTGTACAGCTTCCAATGCCGGGCTTGCTGATGGATACTATGGGCTATATTTCCGATTTGAATACACCGCTTGCGATGATTGCATCGGGTGTCAGCGTGGCACAGGCGAATTTGCTGGGAGCATTGTGTACAAAGCGGATTTATTGGGTCAGCTTCGTGAAATTGCTGGTGATTCCGCTGGCAGTTATGGCAATGTGCCTCTGCCTGCCATTTGTATCTATGGAAGTGCGGACGGTTGTTTTGCTGCTGACAGCTGCACCGGCTGCTGCAATGTGTACACTGCAATGTCAAGTACATGGCTTAAATGACATTTATGCTTCTCAAATTTTTGCGGCAACAACCATTCTTTCCATGGCAACCATGCCGCTATTAATTCAGATTTTCAGTATGTTAACTTAAAAAGAGCGGAGCAAACATGAACATTTTCCCTATTTTTCAATAAGATGTAAATTTTCATCAGAAAGTCTCCACAGAAACTTGCAAAATCCGGTTGAAATTGTTAAAATAATAGTATTGATTTAAATCGATAAAAGATTGCATCAATAGAAAGAAAGGAAATTGTGAATTGAGGGGGAGCGAATCCGCAATGTGGAAACCAGTCATTGCCCGACAGATGGAACGAAAGTGGATGTATTTGCAGGTATTGCAGTTGATTCAGCAATACGGAGCAATTTCTCGTGTGGAGATTGCCAACAAACTGCATATGACAAGAGCATCCGTGACGCTGCTGATTCATGAGATGATGGAAAAGGGCGTTTTAGAAGACATCGGAACATGTCCAACCTCGGAGGGAAAAGGCAGAAGAAAATTATTGATGGATGTGCATCCTTCTCGCTGGCTGCTGATTGGTATTTCCATTCAGGGGAATCATTTGGTGGTTGGACTGACAACCTTGGGCATGAATACGCTGGAAAAGCAGTGCATTCCGTTTCCAGTGATGCAGGCTTCATGGGCATCCATACAGGAACAAATGATTATAACCGTTCGCCAGATTTTGAAGAGCAACTATATTGAGGAATCGCAAATTTTGGGCTTGGGTGTTGGATGGATGCCCAGCGTCTTGCAGCATTTTTTTCCGGATGCAACTAGGCAGGAACAACAAATGACAGAATTGCAGCAGATATTAACAGATGCCCTGCACGTTCCGGTTTTCTGGGGAAATGCATTGCCGTCTATGGCAGTATATTGCCTGTATCAGAAACCAAAGCAGGAAATTGTTGCGTTATTCTGTGCAGATGGGGCAGATTATTATGTTTCTATCGTCTGTCGCTCGCATGCCATGGAGTGTCTAAACGGCAAGCCGATTTCTATGCAGGGATTGCCGCTTTCTCCAAATCAAACTGTGGGCGACTTGCTGACGCCAGTTGCATTGCAGCAGCGAGTAAAGCCGTATTATAGTGCGGAGCAAACGCCAGTCTTGTATGACCTGACAGGCGGAAAGCTGGAAACGATGACGCTGCCGGATTTGTTTACTGCAGCCTGTGCAGAGGGTAAGGACTTTGACCCGATTCTGTCGGACTTGATGGAAGAGATGATGCAGCAGTTTTGTCAGTTCTGGAGCAGCATTCTGGTGATGTATCCGATTGAGCAGCTTTATCTGTATCGCCCTGATTTCACTTTGCCGCACTGGCAGGAAATTTATCGGTATGCGAAGCAATATATGAAGCCGGAATTGGCTGCAAAGTTATCCTGCGGGGATTTGACAGAAAAATGTCAGTATGCAGGCGGTGTCTTCTATGCATTGGACGGCGGTATTTTTAAGCTTTGTACCGCAGAAGAACAAAAAACATCGGAGTAAAAATAAGATTTCATAGAGAAAACAGTCGATTTGCTGGAAAACAGACCTGCTGTTTTCTCTTTTTTTAAAATTTTTGTTTTTTCTACACGAATACTTGCAAGCGAGAGAAAGGTATGTTATAATAAGACCGTAGCAAATTTGCAGGGTTCGACAAAAACCGTGCACATGGAAGATTGCAGAAAGGAGTAGAATTTCCGGACGGGAATTCACACGCAAACAATGAGATTACAGGAAAAAAGTCGTGCAGAGTTGGAGGCATTTCAGGCAGAATGTCAGCAGGCATACAAGCAGTTTCAGGCAGAAAATCTGAAACTGGATATGTCCAGAGGCAAGCCGGCACCGGCACAGTTGGAACTGAGCATGGATATGATGGATTGCCTGAAGAAGGGCGATTATCGGGCTGAAAACGGTCTGGACTGCCGGAACTACGGGGTTCTGGATGGACTGCCGGAAACAAAGGCATTCTTTGCACCGATGCTGGGCGTAAAGCCGGAAGAGATTATTGTATACGGAAACTCCAGCCTGAACATTATGTACTGGGTAATGTCTGTTGCAATGACCAACGGTGTTTTGGGTGGCACACCATGGGGCAAACTGGATCATGTGAAGTTCCTGTGTCCGGTTCCGGGATATGACCGCCATTTTGCAGTAACCCAGTTCTTTGGTATGGAACTGATCAATGTGCCGATGAACGAAGATGGCCCTGATATGGACATCGTAGAAAAACTGGTTGCAGAAGATGACAGCATCAAGGGCATCTGGTGTGTGCCGATGTACTCCAATCCGGGCGGGGTTGTATATAGCGATGAAGTTGTAAAGCGGTTTGCAGCACTGAAGCCGAAGGCAGCAGATTTCCGGATTTTCTGGGATAATGCATATTGTGTACACCATCTGGTTGACAATCCGCCGGTACAGGCAAACCTGCTGGAAGAAGCAAAGAAGGTTGGCAACGAAGATATTTGCTATATGTTTGCATCCACTTCTAAAATCACGTTCCCGGGCAGCGGAATTGCAGTAATGGCAGCCAGCGAACGAAACTTGGCAAGCCTGAAGAAATCCTTGGGCTTTGCAACGATTGGTTTTGATAAGATGAACCAGCTGCGGCATCTGCGGTTCTTTGGCGGTAAGTTTGAAAATCTGCTGGAACACATGAAGAAGCACAAGGCATTGATTGCTCCGAAGTTTGCAATTGTTGTCAACACACTGGAAAAGGAACTGGGTGATTTGGGCATTGCAACTTGGTCGAATCCAAAGGGCGGTTACTTCATCTCCTTCAATCAGAAGGGTTGTGCAAAGCGGATTGTACAGCTTTGTAAGGATGCTGGTGTCGTTCTGACGGGTGCAGGAGCATCGTTCCCGTATGGCGTAGACCCAGAAGATGAAAACATCCGGATTTCTCCGACATTCCCGACCGAAGAAGAACTGCAAAAGGCAATGGATGTGTTTGTATGCAGTGCAAAGCTGGCAGCAGCAGAACAGTTGCTGGCTGACTAAAAGGAAGCATATAAAGCTGTGTGAACAGGTAGAAAGAGAGGATGTTCTATGCGTGTTTCAAAGCAGTGCTTATGGACAGATGTTCCAAATGAAGAAACTGCAACAGCCATGATAGAAGCAGATGCGATTGCCCATGATTCAGAAATTAAGGGATATGAAAATTTATCTGATTTGATGACAGCTCTTGATTTATGAGATTGTGGAAGATGTTTTCGTATTATCTCTTTCTCGAACTGGAACACATAGCGATTTATTTCAAAAGCAAATAAAAATAACACCGCTGCGTAGGTTGCAATACCATTCGCAGCGGTGTTTTGTGTTTCAGAATGATTTGAATGTTTGATTTTATCGTTTGCATTCTGCCTGAACGGTTTCAAATTCTTCTACCAGTTCGTTATCCGGTGCTTTTGTCAGCAGCGAAACAATAATAATCGCAGCTAAAGCCACAATAAAGGCTGGCAGCAGTTCGTATAAATCCCATGCTCCGCCCAGCGGACGAACGAGGAACTTCCATACAAATACCATCACACCGCCGGCAATTAGTCCAGCCAAAGCTCCCCACTTGTTAGAACGCTTCCAGAACAGGGCACACAGCATAACAGGCCCAAAGGTTGCACCAAATCCAGCCCATGCAAAGGATACGATATGGAAAACAGAGCTGTCCGGATTCCATGCGATACCGATGGAAATCACAGCGATAATCAGCAGAACAGCACGGGCTGCCAGCATGGCAGTCTTTTCCGAAAGCTTGATGCCGAACACGCCTTGCAGCAGGTTTTCTGACATACTGGAGGATGCTGCCAGCAGCTGAGAGTCCGAAGTAGACATCGTGCAGGCAAGAATTCCGGCAAAAATCAGACCGGCAAACAATGCAGCCAGAACGCCATGTTCACTAATCAGCGTTGCAATCTTCATGATAACGGTTTCAGACTCTGCACTGAAATTGTCCGGATTGTCGCCCAGTACGGAAATTGTACTGTTGGTCATCAAGGTTTTTCCAATGAAACCAATCAGAATGGCAATGCCCATAGAGATGACAACCCAGATAGAGGCAATTCTACGGGAGGTCTTGATTTTTCTGCTGTCCTCAATTGCCATGAATCGCAGCAGAATATGCGGCATTCCGAAATAGCCCAGTCCCCAAGCCAAGGTGGAACAGATGGTCAGAATGCTGTATGGTTTTGCAGAATTGGTTGTAATATCATAGGTGTGGTTGAAGGAAAGATAGCCCGGCAGAGCCTTTGCATTTTCCATGACAACATCCATACCGCCAGCCTTGACAATTCCAAAGACAACTACCATGACCAGTGCAACGGTCATAATAATGCTCTGGAGCAGGTCGGTTGTGCTGGCAGCCAAAAATCCGCCGATGCTGGTATAGGCAATGATGATTACAGCACTTAAAATCATCGCAGCGTGATAATTCATTCCGAACAGCGTCTGGAATAGCTTTCCGCAGGCGGAAAAACCAGATGCAGTATATGGCACAAAGAAAATCAGAATAATGATGGCAGAAATGCCCATCAGGAAATGTTTGTTATCGTGATAGCGGTTCGAGAAAAAGTCTGGAATTGTAATCGAGCCGTTGTGCTGAGAATAAATCCGCAGCCGTTTTGCAACGAACAGCCAGTTGAGATATGTGCCGATTGCCAGACCAATGACTGTCCAGCCGACATCGGCGAACCCAGTCAGCAGTGCCAGACCTGGCAAGCCCATCAGCAAGTAGCTGCTCATGTCAGAGGCTTCCGCACTCATGGCGGTGACGATTGGCCCCAGCTTTCTGCCGCCTAGGTAGAAATCGCTGGTGTCTTTATTTTTTTTGGATGCGAGGATGCCGACTACGATCATTAAAATCAAGTATGCAATGATGGTAATCAACATACAAATGAGGTTGGATTTCATGAAATTGATACTCCTTTATTTTTCCGGTTGATGATGGGGTTGGGCAGATTTATTTCTGGTTTTCCTTTTTCCAGTCCAGAAATTCTTCATAAGTGCCTTGTCTGTCCAGACAGCCGTCTGGTGTGATTTCAATGATGCGGTTTGCAACCGTCTGCAAAATTTCGTGGTCGTGCGAGGACAGAATGACAACGCCTTTGAATGCCGTCAAGCCATTGTTTACAGCAGTAATGCTTTCCAAATCCAGATGGTTGGTCGGACGGTCTAACAGCAACACGTTAGAATGATACAGCATCATCCGAGAGAACATGCAGCGGACTTTTTCTCCACCAGACAAAACCTTGACCGGCTTATAAATATCATCGCCGGAGAACAGCATTCTACCGAGGAAGCCTCGGAGATAGGTTTCAGTTTCATCTGTTTTGGAATACTGCCGAATCCAATCCAGAATGGAAAGGTCACAGTCGTTGAAATAAACAGAGTTATCCACAGGGAAGTAGGAAGTGGAGGTGGAAACACCCCACTTGAATGTACCTTCGTCTGGCTGTTCTTCTTCCATCAGGATTTTGAACAGCATGGTGATTGCCTGTTCACTTTCCCCGATGAAGGCAACTTTGTCCGTACGGCTCAGGGTAAAGCTAACATTGTTCAGCAGCTTCACACCGTCTACGGTTTTGGAAATGCCGTTGACCTGTAATACTTCTTTTCCCAGTTCCCGATCTATGTCGAATCCAATAAATGGATAGCGGCGGCTGGAGGCTGGCAGCTGTTCCACAGTGAGGTTGTCCAGCAATTTCCGGCGGGAGGTTGCCTGACGGGATTTGGATTTGTTGGCAGAGAACCGTTCGATAAAGGTTTTGAGTTCCTTAATCTTTTCTTCGGTCTTTTTGTTTTGCTGGCGAATCATCCGCTGCATCATCTGGCTGGACTCATACCAGAATTCATAGTTGCCGACATACATTTTAATTTGTGTATAGTCGATGTCAACGATGTGCGTGCAGACGTTATTCAAAAAATGGCGGTCATGGGAAACCACAATGACCGTTCCGAAATATTCAGAAAGAAAGTCCTCCAGCCAGGTAATGGCATCAATGTCCAAATGGTTGGTCGGTTCGTCCATGAGAATGATGTCCGGATTGCCGAACAGTGCCTGTGCGAGCAGGATTTTCACCTTTTCGTTACCGGAGAGGTCGCCCATGGTCTGGTACAGCAAATCTTCGGAAAGTCCCAGTCCTTGCAGGAGCTTGGAAACATCCGCTTCCGCTTCCCAGCCGTTCAGTTCTGCAAATTCGGCTTCGAGTTCCGCAGCATGGTTGCCGTCCTCTTCCGAGAAGTCCGGCTTTGCATACAGGGCATCTTTTTCCTGCATGATGGCATAGAGCCGTTCATTGCCCATAATCACCGTGTCGAGAACGGTGTAGGCATCATAGGCGAAGTGGTCTTGCTTCAAAACGCTCATCCGGAGTTCTTTCGGGATGGTAACTTCTCCGGTTGTGGGTGGCAAAACACCGCACAGAATTTTCAGGAACGTGGATTTTCCGGCACCGTTTGCACCGATGACCCCATAGCAGTTTCCGGCGTTGAATTGCAGGTTGACGTTCTTAAAGAGGGTGTCGCCGCCGAATTGGAGGCTGACGTTGGATACAGTAATCATGAATACTCCTTTCAAAATACGAAATCAATATGATTAGTATAGCATATCTGCGGGGGAAATGCAAGCAAAGCGGCGATTTTTTCGACAAATGCCGCCTGCTTGACAGATTTTTTAGATTGTGCTATGCTAACAGAAAAAGGGGAGATGATTTTGTGATACGTCCCAATACACCGGAACAAAAACGAATTTTGATACTTTTGAGCATTGTCATTGGACTGTTGCTGATTGGAATTGGATGCTTTGGGGTTCTGCTGCATCAGAAATCTGCACAAGAACCGCAGCATTCCACAGCGGTTTCTGCAGTGTCAACAGATTCTACTACAACGGAATTGGAGATGAAAACGCAAGCTACAACCGTTTCAACAAGCGTGACAACCACAACCACTGCAACGACTGTTTCAACCGCTATGGAAACAACAACCATTCCAGTTTGTGCAGAGTTAGCAACCATTTTGGAAAACAATGGCTATCCACTTTCTGATTTGGGGGACAGCAAACAGCTGATTGCTGTGGTTTCAAGTGGCTGCTCTGCGGTTGTCTATGGATTTTCAGCAGGAGAACAGGGCTGGCAGATGGATTTTGTATCCAATGGCTGTGTAGGAACAAATGGCGTTTCTGCGAACAGTCGAGAGGGGATCTCCTGCACGCCAAAAGGGCTGTTTTCGTTGGGGTTTGCCTTTGGAACAGACCCACTTACAGATTTATCCATCCCATATCGGCAGTTGAACGAGAATTGTTATTGGGTGGATGACCCAGCTTCTCCGGTCTATAATCAGTGGCAGGAAACAACGGAAATCAATTGGAACAGTGCAGAACATCTGATTGATTATGCAAGTAGCTATCATTATGCCGTGGTGGTGAATTATAACTGTGACCCGATTGTTCCCGGAGCAGGTTCAGCCATTTTCCTGCACTGCACCGCAGGGGCATCCAGTACCGCCGGATGTATTGCCGTTCCAGATTCGCAGATGTGGGACATTCTGCATTGGTTACGGGAAGAAGATTTGCCGTTGATTTTGACATCCTGATACATCATCATACACATAACAAAAAAACCCCGTATCCGTTGGGAAATATCCGCAGGATACGGGGATTTTTCTGTACAAAATTTTGTTAGGTACTTAGTCTACGGTTACGATTTCACCGTACAGTTCTCTCGGAGCAGATACTGCATTGGATTCATCAGTATCAATGTGCATTGCCAGTGCATAAGAATCAGAAACACGGCAAACAACATCGCCCAAAATTGCCTTTCTGCCGTCTGTATCCAGACGAACCCATACAACGTCCTTATCCTTTACGCCCATTTCTTCAGCGTCTGCCGGAGTCAGATGAATGTGACGCTTTGCAACGATAACACCTTCAGAAATTTCGATTTCGCCTTCTGGACCAACGATCTTACATGCACCAGAACCAGCAACATCGCCAGATTCCCGAATCGGAGCAACAATGCCGATGGAACGAGCATCAGTTGCAGAGAGTTCTACCTGATTTGCCTTCCGGAACGGGCCAAGGATGGAAACGTTCGGCAGGGACTTCTTCGGGCCTACGATGGTAACCCGTTCTTCACTTGCGAACTGTCCCGGCTGAGAGAGCATTTTCTTAACGGTCAGTTCCTTGCCTTCGCCGAACAGGGTTGCAAATGCTTCTGCAGTCAGATGAACGTGTCTTGCAGATGTTTCTACAATAAATTTCTTTGCCATAGGAAAAACCTCCAATGATTTGATTGTTCCCTATCATTGTACTACTTTTTTGCAGTTTCGTCAATAGAATTTTGGAAATTTCGAGAAAAAGCGAGGTTTCCTTTTTGTAAAAAAATTCGCCGCTGGAAGATTCCGGAGAACTTCCAGCGGCGAATTTCAAAAAGAAAATTTTTGGTTATTCTGGGATAGGGATATATGGAAGGTCATTAATAGCACGGAGAACAAACCGCATGAGGTATGTGGTATCATCTTCGTTCAGATTGCTGTCTTTATCCAAGTAGCAGTTTGCATTTGCCAGTGCAGCATCAGACAATACAACCATTCCAGCCAGATACTTGTTTAATAGAATTGCATCCGTCAAGGATACAGTACCATCCAAATCAACATCTCCATAGAGAATATCAGGGTCGATGATTGCAGAAGTTGCTGTTGTGACTGCGGTTGTAATTTCTGTGGTTGGTGTGGTGGAGCTTGCTGTTGTGGTTGCCGGAGCAGTGGTTTCTGCTGTTGTTTCAGCAGTGGTGGTAACTGTCGTGGTTGTGGTGGTCGTTGTAGTAGTCGTAGTTGTTGTTGTGGTCGTTGTAGTCGGGTTGTCGTCCGGTGTTGTGCCGTCTGGTTCTGTACCCCAAATCAAGGTATCTCCATCATACATGGTCATATACGGGGTATCTACCATTGCATCTTCTCCACCCTGTGTCAGACCCTGGAACGAATAGTCGTTGGAAGCATCCCAAACGCCTTGAATGTTATCCGGAATAGAGATTCGGAACTGGCATTCGGAGCGGTGTTCAGATTGTCCGGTCGGCATGACAACGCTGCCATCTGCGAATGAAAGCTTGACATAATAGATGTTATCCTTGTAGTGAATCGGGTCGGAAATGGTCATCTTGCCCTCATCAGAAGCGTGCTGGTCGTAGCCGATTCTGACAGATACATCGTCAATGGAATAACCAGCGTCAACCAGTTCGGAGATGTCGAAATAATAGTTGTAGGAGAGGTTTTGAATGACTCTTGCCGGCCATGCGGAATGGTTCATGGCAAAAGCTTTGATTTCGGTATAGCTGCCAGCAGCCTGGTTGATGGATGCCCGCATAAAGAATTCTGTCCACTTCGGGGTTTCAGTTGGCGGGAAATCTGGATCACTGCTGCCGCCGTATTTCTGTACCATTGCACAGAGTGCAGCGGTATAGCCAGCGTTGTAGTCGATGGCAACTTCGGTATACTGATAATCGCCGATTTTATCGGAGTATTTACCGGTCTGGTCAGGGCCGCCAACCAGTGCACCATACAAGGTGTGTGCGTGCGGCTTTGCATCTTCGCCTTCCGTCTGTCCGATGTTGCTCCACTTGTCGTTCCATGCACCGGAAGACGTTCTGTGGTGCCATGCCTGCGGATATTTGTCACCCATGCCAATAACATAGCTCATGCCAAGGTCGTTGTCGCCGAATGCATAGTTCATGGTAGAATCTGCAAAATCGGTGTACTTCTTTGCAGCAGTTGCATCGTCTGCAAACAGTTCATCTGCTGCAACATATGCCAGGAATGCAGTAGTGGTTGCATGACGCAGCGGACCCCACGGGAACAGCCATGCCAGACCATCCGGTGTGTGTGCGATTTGCTTGCCGCCGTAACCCGTTGTCCAGTATTCCAGATGTTTCCGGAACTGTTCTTTCCACTGGCTGTCGCCAGTATTCATTGCATACAGCAACATACCGCCCTGCATGGTGTCATCCCAGCAATGACCCCAAGTATATTTCATTTCAGAGGACTGTTCTTCCTTGCCCAGATTCGGGATGTAATCGGTCTTGCACAAATCCAGATAGGATTGTTCACCGGTTGCCCGATAGAGCCAGTTTGCAGCAAAGAACAAGTCGTCATAGAATGAGCTTGGCTTATAATAATTATGTTCTTCAGTATCATCGCCGATGGAGCGATTTTTGTCAGCCCGTTCAAAGCAAGCCTTTGCGTGTGCCAGATAGTTGTCTGCACGGTCTGGGTCAGAATCCTTGAAGCAGAGATAACCAACAGCAAGAGCCGCTGCCATCTGTCCTTCAATACAGCTATCGTTGCAGGTGTAATACGGCCGTGCATCTTCGCCCTTCATCAGCTTGAACTTCCGCATGTAAACTTCCGCAGAACCCCACCATACATGGTCGAATGCACCATCGCCAATCATGTAAACGATTTCATCGCCCAAATCACAGCTTGCAACGTAATCCAATGCCCAAGCAAGGTTGTTCTTGTATTCAGTCAGTTCGCCGATTTCCTTGACACCGTCTTGATATTCCAGCAAGCCCCAACCCAGCATGGTTGCAGCATAAGCATTGGTCAGTGTGAATTTCAGGTGGTCGCCGGCATCGAACCAACCACCCGGAATATAGTCGTTGACCATGCAGTCATCTCGCCAGCTGACTTCGTTCCAGTCTGGCAGCTCGCCGCATTGCTGTACCTCATAGAAAAACATCGACTTCTGTAAGGCTTCGCCGTAGTTGTAAGTGGAGTTTGTGGTGTCCGCAGCTTCCGCAGTTCCGAACAAGCCGGAGGAGGCAGAAGCTGCACTGGTGATGGCAAGAACCGCTGCACTGAGCAGGGCAATTCCTGTTTTTTTCATCAAAAATCCCATTCCTTTCCTTGTGATAAAATTCATTTGATTTTTTGCGGCAGGCAGCCGACAAAAAAGCGATTACTTTTAGTTTACCACGAGGATGTCAAAAAGTCAAGGATTTTTGTGGAAACTTTTGTAGTTGCAAACTGGATTTTGTGAAACAAAAACAGACCTTTGGTTTCCCAAGCGGTCTGTTCTTGTATGTATATGAAAGGTTTGGAAAAAGATTAAGAAGAAAGCAATGTTAAGCAGCTGTGTTTTCGGACGGCTGTCCGCCCTGTGGCGGCGTTGGTGCACCATTTCCACCACCTTGCTGTCCGTTGCCAAATCTGCCTTGCGGCGGTTCTGGCTGTTCGCCGTCTGCGAAGGTTGGCATTTCGCCGTTGTTCGGCGGTGTTCCGCCCTTGTCGCCAAAGTTGCCTGGAGCGGAGCTTTGTTCGCTGCCGTTTGTCAATTGGAACGAATCTGCAACTGTTCCGCCGGAAACTGTGCCATCTGTAGCAGTTCCATCTTCAGAGAGCGTGCCGGAATATGTTCCGTCTACAATCAGCTGGCAGTTGTCCATCTGGTCGCCGTAATAAACGACATCAGAAACGGCTTTTTGTGTCTGCATACCCATCAGGACGTTGCCGTCTGCATCACAGACAGCGATGAAGTCGCCGGCATTGGCTGAAATGCTGGTTGTATAGTAATGCTGTGTGCTGGGATATTCCATCATGCCACGGCTAGACAGTGCTAAAATAGAACCGCCAGTCATGGTCATATCGGTTTCAAAGTCAATCGCACCATCGCCGCCGCTGACTGGGCCAGAAACAAAGACTGTTCCGCCAGTCATGGTAATACTGCCGTTGGAGTCGATGCCGTCCCCGTCTGCACAGATGTAAATTGTACCGCCACTAATGGTCAGTTCGTGGCTTTCCGTTGCGGTATCTGTGGCAGTGTTGGTGCTGGAAAGCGTTGTGGTTGCGGTTTCTGTTGTGGTAGTTTCATCGGCAGCAGTGGTTGCAGATGGATCGTCCGGCTGGTTTCCGTCAGGCTGTCCCATCGGGAAGCCCATGCCCATACCAGTGCCGCCGCCCGTGTTCAGACCGTCATTGGTTGCCTGTAAAATGCGAATCGTGCCGCCTGCTAAGTTCATATCTGCTTTGGACTCGATGCCTTCGGTTGCTTGGTCAATCGTAATTGAACCATCTGTGATTGCGAAATCACCATGGCTGCTGATGCCATTTGCCATGGAAGAACTCAGTTCCAGCGTGCCGCCGGAGCAGGTAAACGCTCCACCGCTGTGCATACAGTGGTCAGTTGTGTTTGCCTGAATCGTTCCACCTGTAATGGTCAGTGCATTTCCGGCTTTGATACCCTTGCTGCTGGCATCTTCCGCAGCAGTTGTGTTTGTGTCGGTGTTTGTGGTTGTTTCTGTATTGGTTGTGGTTGTGGTGGTTGTAACAGCCGGAGCGGTTTCTGCTGGCTGAGAACCCGTTGCATCATCCGGCTTTTCTATGGGTGCAGCCCCATCCGGACGATTACCGCCCTGCGGTGGTGTTTGTCCGTCAAATGGCGATTGTCCGTTATCGAATCTGCCACCGAAGCCACCGCCTCCAAACGGCTGGTCGTCCGAGGTGCTGACTGCAATTTCACCCGTTGTTGTGACATTCAGCGTACCGCCGTCAATGTAGCAGTCTGTTTCTGCCTGAATGCCGTCTCCTTTGGCGGTAATGTTGAGTGTACCGCCGCTGATGGCAATCCAACCCTGTTCCGGGTCATCTGCTTTTGTTGTCTTTAAGCCATCATTTTGTGCATCTATAGTAATCGTGCCGCCGCAAATACCAATGCTGTCTTTGCCTTTCATGCCGTTATTGGCAGCGGTCACGGAGATGGTTCCATCTGTAATTTTTAAATCATCCCGGCAGACAATGCCATTTGCTGCATTGCCGGTTACGGTCAAAGCACCGCTGCCGTTGATGGTCAATTTATCTTCTGTAAAGAGGGCAGCAGTTTCTCCATCTGTGGTGACATTTGAATTTGCACCATCGGAGAGGAAATTTTCTGTGTTGGCTGCCAAGGAAAGAATGGTGCGTTTTTCGTTTTCACAGGATAATGATGCACCATTGGAATTGGTAATGGAAACGCCGTCGAAATACAGCTTTACTTTTTCGCTGCCAGTGACTCGCAGCTGACCGTCTTTCCATGTTCCAGTAATCCGGTATGTACCGCCGTTCTGAATGGTAACGGTGCGGTCGGAAACAGAAACGGCATTGGTGTTGCCGGTTACATCTGCGGTCGTTCCGCTCAGCGTGATTTCTGCATCAAATGTATCATAAGTACTGGTTTTGTCGTCGTCATCATAGTCCACACGCTGTTCTGAATCGGAAAGCGGTGTTGCAACGGTACTTTCTGAATGTTCAGAATCGGTTGTCGTGGATTCTGATTCCAGTTCAGAAATAGCAGCAGTGGTTTGTGTTGATTCGGCGGTACTGGAACTGTTATTGTCTGTACAGCCAGTGGTATAGGCGAGAACGGCAGCAACTGCCATGGTCATCGCCCAGGCTCGGTTTTGTTCTCTGCTACTCATATGAAATCTTCCTTTCTTTTGAGAAGAGGCTGTCTTTGTTTCTATGCTCCTATTTTCGCATAACTTTATGGAAATTACGTGAAAGGTGTTCGTAAAGTGCCTGAAAGTCGGGTGGCAGATTTTCCATAAATCGTTGGATGCTTTCCCTATATTTTGGATGAAGAAATCCAGCGGTTTTCGTCATTTTCTTTAAGAATTTCACAGAACCTTGACGTTCTGGAAAAGAACGTGGTATAATAATGAGGAAGCAATGAGAGCAATTTAACTAGAGAATTGGAGGTGTGAAAATGGATGCAGATTATTTCAAGAAGTTGCAGGCAGTTCCGCCGTTTGCAGCGGCAGCAACGGCATTGCAGACAGGAGATTTATTTTCAGACTTGACCGGAGCTGTGACTGCTCCGGTTTTATATAGTTATGTCTGGTGGTGTTTGCAGCAGGCAATCCACGACCAAGTGGACACGCTGTATTTCTTAGCACGAGATGGACACATCCTCTATGAGATTGCAAAGCGATTCTGTGAACAGTATGCGTTGCCGATTCACTGTCAATACCTTTATGTTTCCCGAATGGCATTGCGAATGCCAGCCTATCACCGCATGGGAGAAGCTGCCTATGATTTGCTGCTGGTACGGGGGGCAAATTTAACACCTCGTCATGTGTTGGAACGGCTGGCACTTTCTGCGGAAGAACAGCAACAGGTTTATGCAGATTGTGCCATTCCGGCAGAAGATTGTGACAAGTCACTTTCTGTGCAGGCGTTTACTGCGTTGGCAGAACAGCTGCGGAAAAGCAGCGTTTACCGGAATTTTGTACAGGAAAAATCACAGGCAGCCGAAACCGCTGCTATGGCTTATCTGGAACAGGCAGGCTTGCTGCGAGATGTCCGGATAGGCATTGTAGACAGCGGCTGGAATGGCTCGATGCAGAATTGCCTGATGACGTTGTTGGAGAAGGGAGCAGGAAAACCATTGCCCAACCTGAAAGGCTATTATTTCGGGTTGTATACTGAGCCGAAACAGGGAACGTGGGAGACATGGTATTTTGACCCGCTGACTCCTTTAAAAAAAGTCATTTGCTTTAATAATAATGTCTATGAGTGTATGTGTGCTGCACCGCATGGGACAACGATGGGCTATACAATCCAAGAAGATGGCAAGGCAGTTCCTATTTGTAAGCCGATGGGAGCAGTTGACCAGGCAAATGCAGCCCTCGCAGAACAGCAGGAGCGAATTTGTCTGGCATTTACAGAACGGGTTTTGCCGCAGGTTTCGTTTTCCGATTTTGCAGCGTTGCCACTCGCAGATGTAACAGAATCGCTGTTGCAGCGGCTCTTGTTCCGCCCAACAGCAGAAGAAGCACAGGCATTCGGGCAGTTTCAGTTTTGCGATGATATGGGTGAAATGTATGCGTTTCCGCTGGCATCTGCCGGACAGGAAGCAGCATTGAAGCAGGGGCTGTTGTCGCAGCATGTGTTACAGCATTTTCACCATGTGGAATCGGTACAAGCAGAACCGTTTTGGGTGTATGGTTCATTGGCGTGCAGTCAAATCCGCAGAAAACGGTGGTATCACTGGAATTTTGCCTGCTGGGATTGGATTCGGCACGCAGTCAACAGGAGGAGAGGACATTGACAGAAGAAAAAAAGCCGCTCATTTCCGTATTGATGGGCGTTTATAATTGTAAGGAACGCTCAATGTTGGAGCGTTCTGTGCGTTCGATTGTAGAACAGACTTATCCCAATTGGGAATTGATTTTGTGTGATGATGGCTCGACCAATGCAGCTTTGCTCTGGATGCAGAACCTTGCTGCTCGGGACAGTCGGATTCGATTGCTGCAAAATGACCGCAATTTGGGTTTGGCTCGGACGTTGAACCGCTGTTTATCCGTGGCGAATGGGGCATATCTTGCACGGCAGGATGATGATGATATTTCAAAACCCGACCGTTTTGAAAAACAAATTGCCTATCTGGAATCACATGCGGATGTGGATTTCGTTGGCTCTAATTGTGATTTGTATACGCCGGATGGCGGTGTTTCCGGCTGCTGGAAACGACCGGAACGCCCTCGAAAGCAGGATTTTTTGTTTAATTCGCCGTTTATACATGGTTCGATTCTATTTCGGCGACGGTGTTTTGAAAAAGTCAGCGGTTATCCGGTAATGGAGAAAATCGCTCGCTATGAGGACTATATGTTATTTATGCAGCTCTATGCAGCCGGCTTGCAGGGGGCAAATTTACAGGAATGTTTATACCAATATTATTTCGATAGTAAAACTCGCCGGATTCCGGTGCGGGAACGTTGGGATGAGGCAATTGTTCGCTGGAGAGGGTTTCATATGTTGAACCTGATGCCGAAAGGGTTGCCGTATATCGGAAAGCCGTTGATGCTGGCAATGCTTCCGCCGAAGCTGATTCATCATATGCATTCATAATTTTTTCATATCCTAGGCTGATTTGTGGCGAAACGAAAAAATTCTTTTCAGGTGCTTTTCAGCTTCATTTCACAGGATGTACACAATCTTCCTCTATACTATAACCATGCTCTGAAAGAGAGCATGTAACATCCTCTAAAGTGCTTTTGCATTTACCCCGGTGCAAAAGTATCATCCCCAATAATCCCTATATCATAGCAGTGAACGCCTCCACCCCGGGGCGTTTGCTGTTTATGAAACAATATCTGAGGATACAAAGTACTGACATTTTACTACTCCTTTCAAATAAAATCTGCGTGAAAAAGAGCGTACCGGATGCTTTCGATACGCTCTTTTTCCATGTCTGCTTTCTGTTTGTATGCAGGCTGGAGAATATTTTTCAGAGAGAACAATTATAACTTGCTTTTTTGAATGGTTTGTGTTATACTAAAGCTACTACAAATTTTACGGAAATTGTGAAAATTGTAAGAATATGGAATATCAAATACAGTAAGAAAGGATTATACGATGATGCAATATCAAGAGGCTTACGATCGACTGGAACAATATGGACAGACCCATCTGCTTCGTTACTATGATACACTTTCAGCAGCAGAACAGGAAGCATTGCTGCAACAGATTTCAGAGATGGATTTTTCCGTTCTGGAACGGGCTGCACACGAAGAAGCACCAAAGGGCAAGATTGAACCGCTGGGAGCTTGTACGATTTCGGAGATTGCGGAAAAGCAGGATACCTACCGGAAAATTGGTCTGGATGCCATCCGCAAGGGCAGTGTTGGGGCTGTTTTGTTGGCAGGCGGTCAGGGCAGCCGGCTGGGCTGTAATGGCCCAAAAGGTGTGTTCCGGATTGGTATCAACAACGACCTGACGATTTTTGAATGTCTGTTCCGGAATCTGATGGACGTGACCGAACAGGCAGGTGTTCCTGTCCCGCTGTTTATCATGACCAGCGAAACCAATGATGCAGAAACCAGAGCGTTTTTAGCAGAAAAGCAGTATTTCGGCTATCCGGAATCTTCTGTGCATTTCTTCGTGCAGGAAATGGCTCCGGTTGTGGACAAGGATGGAAAAATCCTGCTGGAAACGAAGAGCAGAATTGCAGTTTCCCCGAATGGGAACGGCGGCTGGTTCTCATCCATGCAGCATGCAGGTCTATTGAATGTGCTGAAAGAACAGAACATTGAATGGCTGAACGTGTTCGCTGTGGACAATGTTTTGCAGAGAATGGCAGACCCTTGCTTTATCGGGGCAACGATTGCAGCAAACTGCACGTCTGGCAGCAAGGTTGTTGCAAAGGCAAGCCCAGATGAAAAGGTTGGCGTGCTGTGTCTGGAAGATGGAAAGCCGTCAATCGTAGAATATTTTGAAATGACCGATGATATGCGGAACTTGCGGGAGGCAGACGGCACATTGACTTATCGGTATGGTGTTATCCTGAACTATCTGTTCCGGGTTGACCAGCTCTGCAAGACTTTGGATTGCAGCTTGCCGCTGCATCGGGCATTCAAGAAGGTTGCTTGCCTGACAGCGGACGGCACAGCAACCGTCAAGCCAGAACAGCCGAACGGCTATAAGCTGGAAACTTTGGTGCTGGATATGGTACATATGCAGGAAAACTGCCTGCTGTATGAAGTAGAACGGGAAAAGGAATTTGCACCAGTGAAAAATGCAACGGGTGTGGATTCTGTGGATACCGCACGGGCATTGTTGAAACAAAATGGCGTTGCCCTGTAAGCAGACGCTGTTGAAACAAAAGAAAAAGATGGCATACAGGGAAACCTCTGTATGTCATCTTTTTGCTTTCTATTCCCGTGGCAGGGTGTCCCAGTCAATTTTCCGGTTCTTGAAATCATAAATGCAGTCGTGTTCGCCGATTTCTCGAATTACTCGGTAGGGATTGCCAACAGCTAACACATTGGACGGTTATAGATAAATTTGTACCGGTGAAAAATGCAACGGGTGTGGAAACTGCATGGGTACCGTTGAAACAAGAGAAAAGACGGCATACAGGGAAGAGGCTCTCTGTATGCTGTCTTTTTGTGTTTTATTCCCGTGGCAGGGTGTCCCAGTCAATTTTCCGGTTCTTGAAATAGTAAATGCGGTCATGTTCGCTGACTTCTCGAACCACTCGGCAGGGATTTCCAACTGCTACCACGTTGGACGGCAAGTCTTTCGTGACAACACTGCCTGCACCAACAACGACTTGGTCGCCAATGGTAACGCCCGGCAAAATAATTGCACCTGCTCCAATCCAGCAATTTTTCCCGATGTGAACAGGCATATTATATTGATAAACAGTTTCTCGGAGTTCCGGAAGAATCGGATGTCCAGCCGTTGCAACGATGACACCCGGTGCAAACATCGTATAATCACCAACATAAATATGTCCGTCATCGACCATTGTTAGGTTGAAATTGGCATAGATATTTTTCCCGAAGTGCACATGCTTTCCGCCGAAATTTGCATGAAACGGCGGTTCAATATAACAGTTTTCGCCGATTTCTGCGAACATCTGCTTTAAAAGCTGATTTCGCTTTTCTTGCTCAGAGGGGCGAGTCTGGTTGAATGTATAGAGCAGTTCCAGACAAGCATTCTGTTCCTCTGTGATGGCGGCATCATTGGGCAGGTATAAGTCACCTGTAAACATACGGTCTTTGTTTTCCATCGCAAATCCCTCTTTCTTTGCAATTATCCGTTGGCTTTTTTTCGCAGCTTTGCAACGAAAAAGCCTTCATATTGGGCATCTGGGCAGACACACAGCGTTTCTGCAAATCGACTTGGCAGCAGTGGCAGCGTTTCCATGCCGGAGAATGCAATGGGCAGCAGTTCCACTTGTCCAGTCTTTAAAATCGCTGCAACTTGTTCTTCGTTTTCTTCCGGCAGGATGGAGCAGGTGGAATAGACCATCTCCTGATTTTTCTTCAGCAGAGATATTGCTTTTTTCAGCAGGGCACGCTGTGCCTTGACGGTTTTCTGTACCAAAGCTGGAGAGAAATTTTGCAGACCTGCTCCGGTGTGCAGGGAAAGCGTTCCGCTGCCGCTGCATGGAGCATCCAGCAAAATCCGGTCAAAAGAAAAGTATGGGCTGAGGCGGCGTGCATCCGTTATGGAAACCGTCACCCGCTTTGCACCCTGCTTTTCCACGTTGTACTTGAGTTTTTCTGCCCGAATGGCATGCAGTTCACACGCCATGATATTGGCTTGATTCTGGGTCATGGTTGCCATTTGAGTGGTTTTTCCGCCAGGAGCAGCCGTCATGTCTAAAATTTCCTGTTTGGGCTGCGGCTGCAACACAATCGGCGGCAGCATCGAGGAAAGACTTTGCAGGTAGATTTCCCCGTTTTCATAGCAGGACAAGGCTTGCAGCTGTGCTTCTGTGGTGGAATCCGTACAGAAAAAGGCAGTTTCACTCCATGCAACCGGAGTAGTGGCAATGCCAGCGGTTTGCAGCTGTTCCAGCACTGCCGGAACGGTTGCTTTCAGCGTGTTGACCCGAAACGACACGGCACGCTGTGCCGCATAACCAGCACAAATGCGGTCGGTCTGCTCCTGCGAATAGCAGGCGGAGAGCCGTTCCATCAAATATGACGGAAGCGTGGGAACATTATTCAGATTTGGCATGGTCGACTCCTTTTTTGGATTCTGTTGGTGCAATCGCAGGCGTTGCTTCTGGGGAAGGCTGTTGGTCGGTTCGGATGGCAAACCAGAACGTAGACCCTTCTCCCAACTTGCTGTTGACACCGTAGTCATAGTTGTGCAGCTTTAAAATGGCTTTGACGATTGACAGTCCTAACCCTGTTCCAACCACTTCTCGTTTGTGATTTTCAGAGCGGTAATATTTGTCGAAAATCAGCTTGATTTTATCTTCCTCAATGCCATCGCCTGTATCTCGCACTTCAATCCGGACACAATCCGGCTGATTGATTTGCCGCAGAAAGACTTGTTTGTCCTCCTTGGACGTGTAGTTGATGGCGTTGTTGATGAGGTTGCAGATAACTCGTTCAATTGCTCCGGCATCGCAGCAAACCATCCGGGAAGCATCTGGCGTGAAATGAAGATGATACCCCATCTGTTCGGAAATGCCCTGATAGCGGTTTGCAATTTCCGTCAGTCGCTGAGAAATATCAAATGTGGTAAATTCCAGCTTTTTCGTACCGCTTTCCAGCTTGGACAAATCCAACATATCGTTGACCAGCAGGGAAAGCCGGTCGGTTTCCTCAATGATCACTTGCAAATGCTTCGCTCGTTTTTCCGGATTGTTGCCGGACAAGTCCCGAATCATTTCTGCATAGGCTTTCATCATGGTCAGCGGTGTTCGCATATCGTGGGACACATTTGCAATTAAATCTCGCTGCATTTCGTCTGTGCGAGAGAGTTCATGTTCGGCATAGGTCAATGCCTCCGCCAGTTCGTCCACTTCTGCACAGCCGCCGCCCTCGAATTTTGTTTCATAGTCGCCATGTGCCAGCCGCTTTGCGGAACGAGTCAGGCGAGTGATGGGAACGCCGATATGCGTTGCTGCTAAGAACGACAGAACGCAGCCGAAAAACGCCATTGCAATGGTAATAATCATCGTTTGCCGCTGTAAAATAGAAACCGTAGACTGTACTGGCACTAAGCGGGAATTTAATAGCAGATAGCCGACTGTTTCATTGGTTTCGCTGTCCAGAATCCAGTTGCCATAAACAACCGTCTGGGTTTGCAGCTGTTCATTGTAGATAGAACGGCAGATATAACCGTTGTCGCTGCGTTTCAAGTCCATCAAGAAGAAATAAACGTCCTGGTCGTTGTGGAGCAGGCATTTCTGTGCAGAAACGCAGTGCTGATACGTTTCTTCGCCGTCTGTGTTCAGGATAGAAATGCACATTTCGTTTCGCATTGCCTGGTCTTCGGCAATGTCGGAAAAGTTATCCAGTCGGCAGGATTGCGTGAGAATTTTTGCAGATTTTGCAATATCTGCAATTTTAAACGCCTCATAAAAGCGTTCTAAAAAGACCACCTGCAAAATCCACATCAAGATGAAGACAATGCAGACAAACATCATAAAAAACAGCCAGATTTTTACACGGATGGTCAAGTTCCGTTCCATCTGGAGATTAGGCATCCGGATCAAACTTATATCCCATTCCTCTCAAGGTCACGATGAATTTTCGATATACCCCAAGACTGCCACGCAGCATTTTAATGTGTGTATCGACAGTGCGGTCATCTCCAAAGAAATCATATCCCCAAACCGCTTCGAGCAGTTTGTCTCTCGAAAGTGCCAATCCCTTATTCTTTACCAGATAGAACAGCAAGTCATATTCTTTTGGTGTCATGGTTGCCCGCTGTCCATCTACATAGACTTCCCGACCCGCAAGGTCAATTTCCAGCCCCTCAAATTTCAGCCGCTGGTCAGAAACCTGCTCTGCGGTGGCGTGATGCCGATTCAAAACAGCTTTTACTCTTGCCATCAGTTCTTTTGGAGAGAATGGCTTGACAACATAGTCATCAATGCCCAGTTCAAAGCCAAACAGTTTGTCATATTCTTCTCCACGGGCGGAAAGCATAATGACAGGAATGTTTTTCCGCTTCTTGATTTCCTTGCAGGCGGAAAAGCCGTCCAGTCTTGGCATCATAACATCCATAATAATCAGGTCAAAGTCCTGTTCCCGACAGAGGGCAACGGCTTCCATGCCATTTTCCGCCTCTGTCACTTCATATTCTTCAAACTCCGCATATTCCCGAACGACATTCCGGATATTTGCTTCATCATCAACTACCAGCAAACGATACATTTGTATCTTGCCTCCTTTCTGTTTCTACGCAAAAACCGCCCGAAAATCGGACGGTTTTTGATTTTTTGCAGAGAATCGCTGCACATCTATTTTGCCGCTGCTGCAAAAAGAAATTGCCGCCTTTGCGAAATTAGGATTCAGCTTCTGCCTTCCGCTTCTGCTGCAAAGCTGCTGCGATAAACGAGGTAAACAGCTTGTGCGGCTTGTTCGGACGGGACTTGAATTCCGGATGGAACTGTACACCAATAAACCACGGATGGCTCGGCAGTTCTACGATTTCAACCAGCTTGCCATCTGGAGAAATACCAGCCAGCTGCAAGCCGCTTTCTGTGAGCTGACGGCGGAATGCGTTGTTCAGTTCAAACCGGTGACGGTGACGTTCATAAATCAGTTCTTCGCCATAAATCGAGCGAACCTTTGCACCATCGGTCAGCTTGCACGGATACAGACCCAGCCGCATGGTGCCACCGAGGTTGGTAATATCTTTCTGGTCTTCCATGATGTCGATGACATTCTGTGTGCCTTCCGGCAGAAATTCGGAAGAGTTTGCATCCGGCAGACCAGCACAGTGCCGTGCATATTCGACAACTGCCATCTGCATGCCCAGACAGATACCAAACATCGGAATCTGATTTTCTCTTGCATATTCAATTGCGGTAATCATACCTTCAATGCCACGGTCACCGAAACCGCCCGGAACGATGATACCATCGCAGTCCTTCAAGGTTTCTGCAACAGTTGCACCGGTAATCTTTTCGGAGTCGATCCAGAGGATTTCCACCTTGACATCATTCGGAATACCGCCGTGCCGCAGTGCTTCTGCAACGGACAGATATGCATCCGGCAGGGCAACATACTTGCCGACCAGACCAATCGTAACCTGTTCGGTTGCTTGTTTCTGGCGTTCGGTCATCTGAATCCATTCGGTCAAATCCGGTGTGCGGTTTTCCAGACCGAGGTGATGACAAACACAGGCTGCCAGACCTTCTTGTTCCAGCATCATTGGAACATCATACAGGGACGGAGCGGTCATGTTCTGAATGATGTCTTCTTCCCGTACATTGCAAAACAAGCTGATTTTCTTTGCCATTTCCTTCGGAATTTCCTGTTCGGTTCTGCAAACGATGACGTTTGGCTGAATGCCGATGGAGAGCAGTTCCTTTACGGAGTGCTGTGTTGGCTTGGACTTCAGTTCGTTCGAGCCGGAAATATACGGAACGAGGGTAACATGAATGTACATGGCGTTCTGTCTGCCAACTTCGGCAACAAACTGCCGGATGGCTTCCAGGAATGGCGTGCTTTCGATGTCGCCGACCGTACCGCCGATTTCGGTGATGACAACGTCTGTGTCAGAACTTTTGCCGACCCGATAAATGCGTTCTTTGATTTCGTTGGTGATGTGTGGAATCACCTGTACCGTACCGCCCAGATAGTCGCCACGGCGTTCCTTGTTCAGTACCGTCCAGTAAATTTTACCGGTGGTAACATTGCTGTTGATGGAAAGATTTTCATCAATGAAGCGTTCGTAGTGTCCGAGGTCGAGGTCGGTTTCTGCACCGTCATCGGTAACGAAGACTTCACCGTGCTGATACGGGCTCATCGTGCCGGGGTCTACGTTGATATACGGGTCAAACTTTTGAATGGTTACCCGGTATCCTCGTGCTTTCAGCAGACGACCGAGTGAAGCAGCAGTGATGCCCTTTCCCAGACCGGAAACGACACCGCCGGTAACAAATACATATTTTGGCATACGTTAATTCCTCCAAAGCGATACAAATATTCCTGTTCTTTCTTATTATACTATGTTTCCCGTGCAATTGCAAGCAAATTTTTTGAGAATCTCCGGGAAACAGGGGTGACATGGAAAAAGGCGGAAAAAGCCGCACTTTTTTTATACTTTTGGTGCTTAATGAGATGCTGCATGGCGGTTTGCGGCGGAGAATACACAGCCGCAGAAATCTTGCCGATACAAGTCATATTGGTGGGACAGTGCAATCGAACGCTGATAACCGCCCTTTTTCTTGAAATCTGCATATAACCACGGGACATCAAATTGCTTTGCCAGCTCTGCACCGCACTGATTGATGAAACTTGCATCTTTGTGCGGACTGATGGAAAGCGTGGTGGTGACAAAATCCGCATGGGCATCTTTTGCCGCCTGCATGGTCTGTTCCAGTCGCAGGCGAATGCAGCGTTGACAGCGTTCGCCCCGTTCTGGTTCGTGTTCATGACCTTTTGCCAGAGCCAGAAACCGTTCTGGTTCCCATGTTCCGGCAATGACAGAAACCGTTCCTTCCAATGGCATTTCCTGCAAGAGCCGCCGCAGTTCGGCGAGCCGATGGGAAAATTCCGCTTCCGGCATAATGTTGGGGTTATAAAAATAGATGGTAATCGTAAAATAACGGCTCAGATATTCCAGCACATAGCTGCTGCACGGTGCACAACAGGCATGCAGGAACAAATGTGGTTTTGTTCCGGCTGGAATGGTGGAGAGCGTCTGTTCCAACTCCCGTTGATAGTTGGGTTTGGGTGTGGTTTGCATGGGGCATTACTCCTCTTTGGATTTGGTTGCCTTGGATTCTTCTGAACGAGGATGATTCTTTTTGGCAAGCTTGACCTCGCTGCGGTTGCATTTTACAGGCACGTCGTTGTCTGGCACTTGTACTTTTAAGTCGCCCGTGAGGGTGTTGGATTCCACAACTTTTCCCACTTTTCCATCCGGCAAAACAACCATTGCATTCAGTTTCGGCGTAATCTTGAGCAGTTCTTCATAGACGTTCTGCTCATGTTTCAGGCAGCACATCAATCTGCCGCAGCAGCCTGAAATTTTTGCTGGGTTGAGGGAAAGTCCCTGTTCCTTTGCCATTTTAATGGAAACCGGCTGGAATTCGCACAAAAAGCCTTTGCAGCAAAATTCCCGTCCGCAAATACCAATGCCGCCGAGAATTTTTGCCTTGTCCCGCACGCCGATTTGACGCAGTTCAATGCGTGTCCGGAAAATTGCAGCCAAATCCTTGACCAAATCCCGGAAATCCACACGATTTTCAGCGGTAAAATAGAACAGCAGTTTGCTGTTATCAAACGCACATTCTACTTCAATCAGTTTCATTTCGAGTTTCCGCATCGCAATTTTTTCTTCACAGATGTGGAATGCACGAATTTCTTTTTTGCGGTTCTGTTCCAGTGTTTTGCGATCCTCTTTGTTGACAGGTCGCAGAATCTGTTTCAGCGGCTGCACAACGGCAGCTTGCTGAATGGTTTTGTTGGGGATGGTGACTTCTCCGCATTCCGTCCCTTTGGACGTTTCCACGACCACAAGGTCACCTGTTTGAAACTGGTGGTCGCCGGGGGAGAAATAATATACTTTTCCGTTTGCTTTGAAACGGACACCGATGATTTCAATCATATAAAATCCTTTCTCAGGTCGGTAAAAATAAAAAAATAAGGTCAGCTAATCTGCATCCACGTTCCGCACAGAGTCGCCAGCAGCAACGGAACAGTACCGTTTGCCTGCAATGCCTGCTCTGCTTTGCGGATGGTTTCAAATTGCAGCAGCCCTTGCCGCTGGGCAGTTTGCCGAGCCGCTTGCTTTGCCAGCTGCGGTGCACAGCTGCACGTTGCAGCAGAAGGGTCATTGTGCAGCACTAAAACGTCCCGGACATAGAGCCGCAGTTGCTGGAGGAAAAACCGTGCTTGTGGGCGGTCTTTTCCAATGGTGGCGACTGCTTTTAGAAATGCATATTCATTGTGCTGCTGCAGGGCTTGAATGCTATCTTCGATACGGGCAACGGCAGTTTGTAGATTGGAATCTGTGGCATAGGCAAGCGTTTGCCCGATGTTGCCGGGGAATCGCTGGAAATCTGCATCCGGAATGCCAAGAGCCGTGGCTGCTTCCTGCACTTCTGACGGTTGACATGGAATCAGTCCGAAAGAGAGAATGCGGGAGCGAATCGTAGAAAGCAGCGTATCCTTTGCCGATGCTGTAAATAAAAAAAACGCATATGCTGGCGGTTCTTCCAGCTGCTTCAGTAGGAGATTTTGTGCACGGTCATCCATCTGGTCGCAGTCCAAAAATAAATAGACCTTACGGCTGCCGTTGTTTGGCGGGATGGAAACGCTGCTGCAAATCTGTCGTACTGTTTCTACAGAAAAACCGCCCAGTTTTCCGCTGTGCGGAACTAATATCAAATCTGGGTGGCAGTCTTTTTGCAGGTTGTGGCAGGATTTACAGTGTCCGCAGGGCTGTCCGTTTTCGGGATGTTCGCAGAGCAGTAGGGCGGAAAACCAATGTGCGACGGTTTTTCGTCCTAGGCCAGCATCTCCATAAAATAAAAAACTTTGTGCAAGCCGTTCGCCGCTTGCCATACGGGACAAGGTAGTTTGAAGCGATTTTTTACCGTATAAAGTGGGCAGCATTGCCGAACCTCCTTGCATACAATTGTTCGATGGGTACGCTCTTTATTATAGGCGATTTCCGGAAATTTGTCAACCGGAGAAAAACAGGGAATTGTGGAAAGTGGGGTTTGGTTGCGGTGTTGAAAGGGATTGCAGTTTGTGGAATGGTTCTTGGAAGATTTTTTCGAGGTGGGTTGTTAAGATACGAGCCGCAGGCGAAATAAAAAGTTTTTCGGTGCAGCAGTTTTTCAAAAATGCTGCCGAGGTGTGGGCGAGTAGCCCACATTTGCGGAGCAAATTGGATTTTGCAAACTGGTTTTTCTGCTGCAATTGCATATTTTGAAACTGTCAAATTCAAATAAAGTTGAATGATAAGAATCAAGGTTGTAAATTCGAGCAAGGCAACGGGGCAATTGCAGCACGCTGGCAGGC
>UMGO01022656.1_pt1 | contig 55943 bp, 59 predicted proteins | sample 1965301 | NCBI WGS metagenome assembly UMGO01 (sample SAMEA4836074, study PRJEB28245) | human gut metagenome | biome: gut microbiome; material: fecal sample | place: Denmark | collected 2008 | reverse complement strand
GATATAGCTGGTTCTCCCCGAAATAGGTTTAGGCCTAGCCTTGAGATTAGCTACGTGGAGGTAGAGCACTGAATATGTAATGGCCCCGTCTAGGGGTACTGAATGTAATCAAACTCCGAATGCCACGCAAGTATTCTCAGGAGTCAGTGTATGGGTGATAACGTCCATGCGCGAAAGGAAAACAATCCAGACCGCCAGTTAAGGTCCCAAAATTTATGCTAAGTGGGAAAGGATGTGGAGTTGTCAAAACAGCTAGGAGGTTGGCTTAGAAGCAGCCACCCTTTAAAGAGTGCGTAATAGCTCACTAGTCGAGTGACACTGCGCCGAAGATGTACCGGGGCTAAGCATAATACCGAAACTGCGGATTTGTAGCAATACAGATGGTAGGGGAGCGTTCTAAGGGCGATGAAGGTGGACCGTGAGGACTGCTGGAGCGCTTAGAAGTGAGAATGCCGGTGTGAGTAGCGCAAGCTGGGTGAGAATCCCAGCCACCGTTTGCCTAAGGGTTCCTGGGGAAGGTTCGTCCTCCCAGGGTTAGTCGGGTCCTAAGACGAGGCCGAAAGGCGTAGCCGATGGACAACAGGTTGATATTCCTGTACTACCTATGTAACTGATGGAATGACGAAGAAGGCTAAAAGGAGCCGGTTATTGGATTCCGGTCTAAGTACAAAGGCTTATAAATTGGGAAATCCGTTTATAGTTTAAGCTGAAGTATGATGGCGTGATGTAGAAATACATTGGAAGTCTTTTGACGCCAAGCTTCCGAGAAAAGTTTCTAGGGTTAATTACATAGGTACCCGTACCGAGAACCGACACAGGTGGGCAAGGAGAGTATCCTAAGGTGAGCGAGAGAACTATGGTTAAGGAACTCGGCAAAATGACCCCGTAACTTAGGGATAAGGGGTGGTCTGGCGACAGACCCGCAGTAAAGAGGCCCAGGCGACTGTTTACCAAAAACACAGCTCTCTGCTAAGTCGTAAGACGATGTATAGGGGGTGACACCTGCCCAGTGCTGGAAGGTTAAGAGGATGGCTTAGAAATGACGCAAGTCGATATGTTTCGAAGGTCAGAATTGAAGCCCCAGTGAACGGCGGCCGTAACTATAACGGTCCTAAGGTAGCGAAATTCCTTGTCAGGTAAGTTCTGACCCGCACGAAAGGTGTAACGATCTGGGTGCTGTCTCGACCATAGACTCGGTGAAATCATAATACCTGTGAAAATGCAGGTTACCCGCGACAGGACGGAAAGACCCCGTGGAGCTTTACTGTAGCTTGATATTGAAATTCGGTATGTTATGTAGAGGATAGGTGGGAGACTTTGAAGTGAGGACGCTAGTTCTCATGGAGTCAACCTTGGAATACCACCCTTAATGTATTGGATTTCTAACCTAGGACCGTGATCCGGTTCAGGGACAGTGTCTGGTGGGCAGTTTGACTGGGGCGGTCGCCTCCCAAAAAGTAACGGAGGCGCCCAATGGTTCCCTCAGAATGGTTGGAAATCATTCGCAGAGCGTAAAGGTATAAGGGAGCTTGACTGCAAGACTTACAAGTCGAGCAGATACGAAAGTAGGGCTTAGTGATCAGGCGATTCAGTATGGAATGGTCGTCGCTTAACGGATAAAAGTTACCCCGGGGATAACAGGCTGATACCACCCAATAGTTCACATAGACGGTGGTGTTTGGCACCTCGATGTCGGCTCGTCACATCCTGGAGGTGTAGTCGCTTCCAAGGGTTGGGCTGTTCGCCCATTAAAGTGGCACGCGAGCTGGGTTCAGAACGTCGTGAGACAGTTCGGTCCCTATCCGTCGTGGGCGTAGGAAAATTGAGGAGAGCTATCCTTAGTACGAGAGGACCGGGATGGACCTACCTCTGGTGTATCTGTTGTCACGCCAGTGGCAGTGCAGAGTAGCTATGTAGGGAATGGATAACCGCTGAAAGCATCTAAGCGGGAAGCCAACTTCAAGATGAGTTTTCCCATTTGTATAAAGTAAGATCCCAGGAAGACTACCTGGTTGATAGGCTGGAGATGGAAGCATAGTGATATGTTGAGTTGACCAGTACTAATAGATCGAGGATTTAATCATATTTGTTTATTAATTTGATTGAGTCAATCACGTTATCTAAGTTTTCAGAGAATTATTTCTCTATAGTTTCATTGGTGATTATTGCTGAGAGGGTACACCTGTTCCCATCCCGAACACAGAAGTTAAGCTCTCATGTGCCGAAGATAGTGTATGCGAAAATAGGTCATTGCCAATGATTTTTTTTGTTTATTAGACTGTTTTACAGTCTTTTTAAATTTTTGAAAATTTGTAGTATTATATATTGTTTTTAAACTTAATATTTTGCTATAATAATAATGGTGATAGAAATGGAGAATAAAATTACTACATATAGTGAGAAAGAAACAATTGAAATAGCGCAGAATCTTGAATCGGAGAAATTTCCTAATATGGTAATATGCCTTGAAGGTGATTTAGGAAGTGGTAAGACAGTATTTACTAAGGGTTTTGCACAAGCACTTGGAATAGAAGAGACTGTTACTTCTCCTACATTTAATATTATTAAAGAATATCCAAATGGTGAGTTACCACTTTATCATATGGATGTCTATAGATTAGATGGTAAAGTTGATGATCTTGGTATTGAAGATTATTATACTAGAGGTGGAGTTACAATAATCGAATGGTCAGACATGATAAAGGATTATTTACCTGAAGAAAGATTAGATATTAAATTTAAAGTAATAGATGAAGATACTAGAACATTAACATTTATTCCTCATGGAAGAGCATATGAAGATATTTGTGAGGCAGTTTTATGAGAATTTTATATCTAGATACTTCATCTAGTTTTTTATATTGTGGAGTAGTTGATGATGATAAATTAATTGATAAAATTGCATTAGAATTAAAACAAGATTTATCTACTGAAACACTTTATAATATTCAATTAATGTTTAACAAAAATAATATTGATGTTCATTCTATTGATAAAATTATGGTTGTAAATGGCCCTGGTTCTTTTACGGGTGTTAGAATTGGTCTTACAATTGCTAAAACATATGCATGGGCTTTAAATATCCCTATATCAGTTGTATCTAGTCTTGAAGCGATGGCAATATCTAGTAATGCTAGTTGTGACTTTTTAGTGCCTCTTATAGACGCTAGGAGGGGTTATGTTTACTCTGCTATATTTGATAGTAAAACTTATAATCAGGTTTTAAAAGAACAATATATAAGCTTAGAAGCACTTAAAGTTGCTATTAAAGGTTTAGGTGAGAGTCATACGCTTATTTCTAATGATAAATTTCCTTTTGATACAGAAAGTTACTCACCTGATATTTTGAAAATTGTAACTAATTTAAAAGATAGAGAAACTATTAATCCACATTCTGTTGATGCAAATTATTTAAAATTAACAGAAGCTGAGGAAAAGTTAAATGCTAACTAGTAAAATAGATTCTTTAATACTTCAGGAGTTTTATAATCATTATAATAGTGAGACTAACTCTTATATTGATATTTTGGAAGAAGAAAAAACAAATCCTTATTTAAAATATTGTTTTTATGTAGGAAATAATAAGATACTTGGTTATATTACTTATCTTGATATATATGATAGATTTGAAATTTCTAATATTTATGTATTAAGAGAATTTAGAGGTAATGGTATTGCAAGCAAAATGCTTCAGTTTGTTATAGATGAGGGTTTAAATAAAAAGATTAATAATATAACATTAGAGGTTAATAGTAAAAACACTAGTGCAATTGCTTTATATCATAAATATGGATTTAAAGAAGTTGCTATTAGGAGTGGATATTATTCTGGAACTGATGGAATACTTATGGAAAAAGAGATGATTTAAATGAAAGATACTTATATTTTTGCAATTGAATCTAGTTGTGATGAAACTGCATGTTCAATAGTTAAAAATGGACACGAAATAATATCTAGTGTTGTTTTATCACAAATAGATATACATACTAATTATGGTGGAGTAGTTCCTGAAATAGCTAGTCGTAATCATGTTAAAAATATAACAATTGTAATTGAAGAATGTTTAAAAAAAGCGAATATGACTATTAATGACGTTGATGCAATTGCTGTTACATATGGTCCTGGTTTAATTGGTTCTCTTTTGGTGGGTTTAGAAGCTGCTAAGACACTTTCATTTGTTTATAATAAACCATTGATACCGGTTCATCATATCGCAGGGCATATATATGCAAGTAATTTAGTAAGTGAAATTAAATATCCTGCTCTTGCTTTAGTTATCAGTGGAGGACATACAGAACTTGTATATTTGGAGGAAGAATATACATTTGAGGTTCTTGGAAGAACATTAGATGATGCTGTTGGTGAGTGTTATGATAAAGTCGCTAGAGTAATAGGTGTTGGTTATCCAGGGGGGCCTATTATAGATAAAATGGCTAAGGTGGGTAAGCCTAGATATACTCTTCCACTACCACTTAATGATAATTCTTATAACTTTAGTTTTAGTGGATTAAAAAGTGCTGTTATTAATTTGGCACATAATGAGGAGCAACGTGGTAATTTGATTAATAAAGAAGATCTTTCATATGCATTTCAAGATGTTGTTTCTACCATTTTAGCTAAAAAGACAAAAAAAGCTTTAGAAGAAGTTCCTGTTAAGAGTTTCCTAATAGCTGGTGGTGTTGCTGCTAATAGTGGTATAAGAGGCAAATTAGAGGATGTATGTAAAGAAAAAAATGTTGAATTTATATTTCCTAATATACAATGTTGTACTGATAATGCCGCTATGATAGGGGCTGCTGGATATTACGCATATAAAAAGGGAATTACATCATCATTAGAAATAAATGCTAAATCTACTCTTCCTCTTTAAATTTATTAAATATTGTTAATTTATTTTATCTATGATATACTTTACTTGTAGTAAATATAATGCGAAAGCGAAGTGAATATTATGAAAGCTTTAATTACTGGTGCTTCTTCTGGAATTGGTCTTGAAATGGCAAGAATACTATCTAGAGAAGGATTTGAACTTATTTTAGTTGCAAGAGAAAAAGAAAAACTTCAAAAAGTACAAGAAGAATTAGGGAAAAATGTAAAAATAGTAGTAGCTGATTTATCTAATGAGAGTAAACTAAAAGAGTTGTATGTCTTATGTAAGAATGACAAGATCGATGTATTAATTAATAATGCCGGATTTGGTGATTGTGGAAAATTTACTGAAACTGACTTATCTAAAGAACTTGAAATGATAGATGTAAATATTAAAGCTGTACATGTACTTACTAAGTTATTCCTAAAAGATATGAAAAAGAGAAATTCTGGTTATATATTGAATGTTGCTTCGATGGCTGCATTTGCACCTGGCCCATTAATGGCTACATACTATTCAACAAAAGCTTATGTTTTGAGACTTACAACTTCAATATATGAGGAGTTAAGAAGGGATAAATCTAAAGTTGTTGTTTCCTGCTTATGTCCTGGTCCTGTTAAAACTAACTTTAACAATGTTGCTAATGTTAAGTTTTCAGTTAAACCATTAGATAGCAAGTTTGTTGCGGAATGTGCATTGGTTGGGTTATTTAATAAAAAATTAATAATCATTCCTGGATTTAAGATGAGGGTTACTAATTTCTTTACAAGATTGGCTCCAACTAAGTTAGCTGCATCTATTGCATATAATATACAAAAGAAAAAATTATATTAACATCAATATGATGTTTTTTTTTTCGTTTTATTGTATAATATAGAGACGAGGTGATATGATGGACAATATTTTATGTGTAGAAAACTTAAATTATTCATATCACGACAAGTTTAATTTTACCAATTTGACATTTTCTATTAGGCAAAACTCTATAAATGCTGTAATAGGTCCAAATAATTGTGGTAAGACAACATTAATCAAACTTTTATGCGGAATTTTACAAACACAGAACTCTATTAGTGTTGATAGTGTTGTTTTGAATAGTAATAATATGCGTAATTATTCTTCTCTTATTGGATATAACAGAATAATTCTAAATTCTAGAAATATGTCTATGAAAGTATATGATTTACTTGCCTCTTTGAAAATTGAAGGAATTTTAAAGAAAGATCTTTTGAATAGAATTAATTATTTGTTGGAATTTTTTGATGTATTATCTTTTAAGCAAAAACGTATGAGAGAACTTTCAAATATTGATAGAGTAAAGGTATATATTATTTCATCTCTTATCAACAGTCCTAAAATTATCTTTTTAGATGATATATTTGATTGTCTTACCTATTCTGAGGCTTCAATTATATTTGCGTTTCTTAAAAAGTACTTAGATTTATATAGCTTATCTGTTCTTTTTACAACTAATAAATTAGAGAATATATTATTTAGTTCGTATACTATATTTATAAACAATGGGTACGTGCAATTAGATGGTACTCCATCAAAAATATTAGAACATGACAATGTTTTAGCAAGAGAAGGAATATATATTCCGATAATGATGGATTTATCTTTAAAACTTAAATTCTATAATCTTGTAGATGATGTAATAATGGATACTGGTAGGATGGTTGATGAATTATGGAAATAAGATTTGATGATGTTACATATAAAAATAAATATAAAGATATGGATTTTTCTATTTATTCTAAATATATTTATGGAATTTTCTTAGAAGACTCAATTACATTTGAAAAATTATTAACTAAAGAATTATCTGTGTCAAAGGGGAAAATAACTTTTAAAGGTATGAAAAGAAAGAAACCAATTGTAACTGTTGTTGATTCTAACTATATTCATTTTTTTACTGATACCGTTAAATCTGAAATCAATTATTATTGTAAGAAAAATAAAGTAACTGATAAATCATTTAAAGAGTTTTTAGAAAAGTATTTAGAAAATATTGGGTTAGAAATTAGTATATTAAATAAAAAAATTAGTGAATTATCAACTAGTGAGAAATATCTATTTTATGTATTTTTAAAAACATTATTTAAGTTTGATGTTGTTATTTTTAGAAATTTATATTTTAATCTTGATAAAAATAACAGAAGAAATCTTAAAAATATTTTAACCATTTTTTCTTCTAATGGTAAGGTGGTTATTATAGAAGATAACTTGGATGTATTATATGAAGTTACTGACAAGGTTTTAGTTATTAAAAATGGTAGTGTTTTATTAAATGGTGATACAAAAGAGGAATTAATTAATGTATCTTTGTTATTGAATAATAGTATTGTTCCTCCTACATTACCTTACATTACATATCTTGCTAAGGAAAATAAGAATGTTAAGTTATTTTATCACACTGATATTAGAGATATAATTAAAGATATATATAAACACGTATAAGGAGGGTGTATGAGATATTTAATTAGGTTTTCATACGATGGAACTGGTTTTTCTGGATATCAAAAGCAACCTGGAGAGAGAACTGTTGAAGGTATGTTAGAGAATGCTTTATATAATATTAATAATCATACAGAAACTAGAATATTTTCTTCTGGTAGAACTGATAGAGGAGTTCATGCGTTAGGACAGGTTGCGCACTTTGATATTGATGTTAATATAACTCTTTATAAACTAAAATGTGCATTAAATAGTTTGTTGCCAGAGGATATCCATGTTTTATCCGCAGAAATTGTGGATAAAAATTTTCATGCAAGGTATAATGCTATTTCAAAAACATATATATATAAAATAAATGTGGGAGAATATTCACCTATTGATAGGAATCACGTTTATCAATATTGTAAAGATTTAAATTTTGATAATATGCGCTTAGCTATTAATGATTTTTTAGGTGAACATGACTTTAAACCATTTGTTTCGGAAGAAGCTATTAAAAGTAGTTACGTTAGAACTATATATTCTGTTGATATGAAAAAAGAAGGGGATATTATTACAATTTCATTTACAGGAAATGGTTTTATGAAATATCAAGTAAGAAATATGGTAGGTGTTTTAATTAAAATTGGTAGTGGTAAATTAACTACTGGTTCAGTTAAAAATATATTAAATGGTACTATGGACAAAAGCAAAATTACAACTGCTAAAGGTTCTGGATTATATTTGAAAGAAGTCGTTTATTAACATATTTTTATTCTACAAAACCGGCTTTTTTTTTCTATCTATTTTCGTTGACAAATAAAGAGATTTTTAGTATAATCTTAATCGGTACATTTGATATCCCCACATAAGTTTGATCCCGGGAAAATCAAACTTAAGTAAAAGGAGAAAAAATTATGACAAGCTATATGCAAAAAAAAGAAACAATTGAACGTAAGTGGTACGTAATTGATGCTGAGGGTAAACCTCTTGGTAGAGTAGCTAGTAAAGCTGCACATGTTTTACGTGGAAAACACAAAGCTACATTTACACCTCATATTGATTGTGGTGACAATGTTATCATTATCAATGCTGAGAAAGTTCTTTTAACTGGAAATAAATTAGAGGATAAAAAATATTATAATCACTCTATGTATCCAGGTGGATTAAGAGAAAGAACTGCTAAAGAAATGGTAGAAAAATATCCAGTTGAAATGGTTGAAAGAGCTGTTAAAGGAATGCTTCCTCATAACAGACTTGGAAGAGCTATGTATAAAAAATTATTTGTTTATACAGGTAATGAACATAAGCATGCTGCTCAAAAACCAGAAGCAATGGAAATTTAATGGGAGGTAAATGATGGCAAAAGCAAAACAAAATGTTTATTATGGAACTGGTAAAAGAAAAACTAGTATCGCTAAAGTTAAGTTAATACCAGGAAAAGGTAATATAACTGTTAACGGGAAAGATGTTCATGAATATTTACCTTTTGAAACTTTAGTTATGGATTTAACTCAACCTCTTGAAATGACTAATACAAAGGAAATCTTTGATGTAGTTGTTGAAGTAAAAGGTGGAGGTTTCTCTGGACAAACAGGAGCAATTCGTTTAGGAATTACTAAAGCATTATTAGATTATGATAGTACTACTCCTGCTGATAGTGAAAATAGCTATAGAAAAACTTTAAAAGCTGCTGGATTCATTACTAGAGATTCTAGAATTAAAGAACGTAAAAAACCAGGTTTAAAGAAAGCAAGACGTGCACCACAATTCTCAAAAAGATAGGAACCTATTCAATATGTTTCAAAAGTCCGTATTTTACGGGCTTTTTTTGTGCTATAATCTATGTATAGGAAGTGGTAATATGGGTTATGACATAGTATTTGAATCCAAAAGAATATATTTTGTAAAACTAACAGAAAACCTTGTTATTGATTATTTAAATATGGTTAATGATATAGAAGTTCAAAAATTTATTAGTCATAAAAGAAGGGTTTATACTCTTTTGGAAGAAAAGAAATGGATAAATGAAAAGATTAATAATAATGCAATTATTTTTTCAATGATAGAAAAAGAAACCAATGATTTTATTGGTAATATTGAAATTATGCGTATTAAAAATAATATTGGTGAAGTTGGTATTGCTATAACGCCTAGTAAGCAAGATAAGCATTTCGGGCAAGAGGGTATTAAAAGACTAGTGGATTATTCGTTTAAACAATTGAATCTAGATGGGCTGGAATTAAATGTTTATGACTTTAATTTAAAGGCAATAAAGTGTTATGAAAAAATCGGATTTGTTAGGGATGGTATTTGCAATACAGAAGAAGATATTCATATGATCCTAATGAAATAAAAGTCATGGTCTAAAAAATTATAATATTGTGTTATAATTAATATAGGAGTTGATAGAATGGATACAATAAGGTTACAATCTACTATATCTGCTTTATCAAAAATTGTTGAAATAGATAGTGACAAGAGGAATGAACTAATTACAAAATATTCTTCCATGAGTGATGTTGAAGTAATAAAAGATTTAGCTCAAGGGGCATATCGTATTTTTGGAACAAACGAAGAATATTACAACTATGTGCTTACTATTATTAGAAATATTAATCCACAAGTTTGCCCTCCTATAGAAGCAATGAAAACAAATTTAAATAAAATGTTTTTAAATGAAATTGAAGGAAATATGTCATTAAAGGATAATCATGAACTAGTGAACAAATCATTAATTAAGTTTACTACATTATTCAATCAATATGGTATTGATTATTATGTTGTAGGAGCATTACCTTGTTTTTTAAAAACGGGTCAACAGTTATTTAGATATCATGATGATATAGATATAATGGTTAATGAAGATGATATACCCAAGGTGGCTGAAATAATTGAATCTAGTGGTTATGAATTTCATGATGATAGATTTCCTAGTTTAGAAAGATTTCAAGAAATGCAACAAAATAGGCCACCCCATACTGTTTTAGCACAAAATCCGGATAATGAATTTCATTTGGGATTTTTTATGTTTAGAAGAGAACAAGACAATTCAATAACAATGAGAGAGTATTCACACAGAATTGAAGATGATGAAGTTATAGTCGATGTATTAGAAAGGCTTTCAGATCCTATAGGTACTGAGTTAAGATATGATGAAGCACCTATTGAGTACATGGGAACTTCATTTAGAACAAGTACTATTGAAAGTGTATATGCTTTAAAAGCATATACAAAAAGACCTAAGGACATTACTGATATTCAAAAATTAGAACCATACATTGATAAAGTTAAATTATTGGAATTACAAAATCATCCCAATAAGAATGTAGAAATTCATAATGTTGAAAATAAAACTGAATTATGTAGATAATTAAAGTAAAGCTCATTTACTGACTTTGCTTTTTATGTGTCAAAATGGTGAGTTTTAGATTATAGGCTACAAATTTCTATGTTTAAAATGTGAAAAGGTTATTTTAGCGTACAAGGTAACGTACAGAAAAACATATAAGATAATTGGCTATAATTTTGATAAATGACATAATAATAACATAAGAATTTGAGGTGATTATCGTGAATAATTATGTCTCACCTTTTGAAATAACAAACAATATGTTAGATAGAGTTTCATCAATAAAGGAACCTAATTTATAAAAAGATAGGAACCTATTTAATATGTTTCAAAAGTCCGTATTTTACGGGCTTTTTTGTTTAAAAATATGATTCATATGATAACTCTAATCCTGGATATAACAACTTTAATATTTCATTATAGTTATATCCTATCTTTGCTAATGTATTAATGTTAAATATATTTCCACTATTTATATAAATTGGTTTATCTTTATACGTTAAATACATCATGTCTGTTTCTTTTATTGCATTATTTAGTTTATCTATGAAAAATTTGTATCTATTAGTTTTTTCTATATCAGATATTCCCTTTGTCATGTAATTGTTTTCATCATTTATATATCCATATTTGTACAAATCTTTTATATAATTACTTCTTATTATTATAGCAACTACTTTCATCGCATCTTTTTCGAATACTAATGGTATTTTATTAAATAGTGCGTTTTCTAAATATTTTGTTAATGGTATTCTATAGTATGTCTTATTGTTTTTGATTAGGATTCTTTCCCTATTATTTATATTAGTAACATCTATTATTTCTAAATTATCATCACTATTTTTAATATCAATATACTCTTTTACTTTTGTAAATTCATCATTATTGTAATTTATTGATGCCGCTATTATATTATTAGTAACTAGATATATTGTTCCTTTATTAAAATTAATATTGTTTTTTTTAATATATGACTTAATTTTATTTTGTATAGAATCTTCTTTTATATCTTTTGAAAACTCACTTGATATTTCATATCTGTTATCTAGAAATAAATATAAAACTTCTTTATCGCTTACATTTGATATTAAATATTTATAGAACATATTATCACCATTTTTATTATTGGCGAATATATTTTTCTAATACTAAAAAGAACTAAAATTCGAAATATTTTAGTTCTTGTTTTTGTTTTAGTGGTACTCCTGTTTTGTAGGATAAGTCTTTAAATAACTTTTCTAAATTCACTTTTTTGTTATCATAAATATATGCATCTACCTCTTTTATTATATGTAATGCATCTGATAGAGCTTTTATATATAAATCTCTAAATGACATATTATATTTTTTTCTTTTATTTGTTGGATAATACCATGTTTTATGTTCTTCATTTAGAAAATCCATATCTGCTTTATAATAATATGAAGCAAACTTTAATTTTAGTGTCTTTTTTGATGAAATTATATCTATTAGTTTATAAAATCTATACTTAATTCCTATTTTATCATATCTTAACAGTTTAAATGCTAGTCTCATATCTTTAATTGAATGTAATAGAACTTTATCAAAGTCATTTATATGAAATGTTTCTCTATAGGTAAAATTAATGACGTCTTTTAAATCATTTGAAAGGGCACTTATATTGAATACTTCTTTGTATAATTTATATTTATACGGAATTACATTTTCTCTTAGTTTTATTAAATATCTATCAATTGCTGTTTCAAATTCATGATGTTTTGAATTATAAATATATGTGTCTTTTACATTTTTTTTGAACTCTCCGGTTTTATAGTATACATATGGATGAAATGTTGTATCTAATACATAATGTGAAATCATTCCATATAAATATGCCATTACATCTGACTTTGATGCATAATAATTATATTTAATATAATTTGTAAGTGTTATTAAAAATTCTCCAGTTTTATGTGTGTGAAAGTATTCTGCAAAGGATCGTACTTTTTTGTTCTTTTTAAAATTTTTTGAAAAGTAAAAGTTTAATGGATCCATACTTTGTGCTGATACTTTTAAAAGCTCTTTATCATCTTTTAAAAATATTTTTCTTTCAATAGGTAGTTTATCATATATGTCCATTATAAAATATGCGTGTGTTGCGGTACTTGGCATAAACTCATCCTTTCTATATTACAAAATTATATCACATTATTTCACTATTTTTTCATACTTTTTATTAGAAACTGTGTTATAATCAATAATAGGTGAGAATATGAGGGACAATAAGAGGTTTAAGAACCTTGATGAGCAAATTGAAATATTTAGATATAAGGGTCTTATTATAAATAATGAGGAATATGCAAGAGAGGTTTTATTAAGGGAAAATTACTTTTTTATAAATGGATATAGACATCTATTTATGAAATCTTTTAACAATAAACAATATATTGAAGGTACTACATTTGAAGAACTTTATAGTTTATTCTTATTTGATAGAAGTTTTAGGAATATTATATTTAAATATTTACTTGTTATAGAAAATAATACTAAGTCTATTATTTCTTACCAATTATCTAAAAAGTATGGTTATAAGGAGAGTGACTATTTAAAGGCAAAGAATTTTGATACATCACCTCAAAAATCAAGACAAGTTAATGATCTTATAAAGAAAATGAAAAGACAAGTTAGAGTTAATGGTAATCAACATGCCGCAACAAAGCATTATATTACTAATTATGGTTATATACCTTTGTGGGTATTAGTAAAAGTATTATCTTTTGGTATAGTTAGTGAATTATATTGCATCCTAAAGAAAGAAGATAGAATTGCTATATGTGATTTTTATGGAATTAGTAGTGATGCATATGAATCTTATTTACCAATACTTGCAAATTATAGAAATCTTTGTGCACATGAAGATATACTTTTCTGTAATAGAACACAAAGATCAATTGATGATACTATATATCATAGAATTCTTAATATTGATAAAACTAATGATGAATACATATATGGAAAAAATGATTTGTTTGCGTTGATAATAATTTTGAGACAATTACTTACTCATAATGAAGTTAAAAATCTTGTTATTGAAATAAGTGATGTATTAGATAATCTTGAATATAATTTAAAATCAATTTCTATAGATAAAGTTTTAAATGAAATGGGATTTCCTAAAAATTGGAAGGAAATTGTTGACATAGAGAGGTGAAATAGATGAGAGAAAAATTTTTAAATTTTATAATAGCCTTGGTTGGTGTAATTGCAGGTGCTGCGGTTGCATATTTGATAATTGTAAATCCTTTTGCTAAGAATGAAACTAGTATTAGTGGAACTGGGATAATTAGAAATACTTATACTGGTGATTATAGTAAAGTAGTAGTTGATAATTCTGGAATTAGTACTGCGGTTAAAAAGGTTTATGATGCTGTTGTAATGGTACAAAATTATAAGAGTGGAAAATTACAAGGTAGTGGAAGTGGATTTGTATATAAAACGGATTCTAAATATGGTTATATAATGACTAATCAACATGTTGTTGAAGGATCTACTTCATTAAAGGTAATGCTTACTTCTAATAAGGTTGTTGATGCTGATTTACTTGGTGGAGATGAATATTTGGATATAGCAGTTATTAGAATTCCTGTTGGAGATGTTAAAGCAGTTGCAACTATTGGTAAAACTTCTGATATTCAATTAGGGGATTTTGTATTTACAATAGGTTCACCAGTAGGAGAAGAGTATTTTAATTCTGTAACAAGTGGAATTATTTCTGGTTTAAATAGACAAGTAACAGTTAGTGTTAAATCTCAAAATGATTGGTTAATGGATGTTATACAAGTAGATGCTGCTATAAATCCAGGTAATAGTGGGGGACCATTACTTAATTCAAATGGTGAAGTAATTGGTGTTAACTCTTTAAAACTTGTGGATAGTCAAATAGAAGGTATGGGGTTTTCTATAAAGATTGAAGACGCTATGTCACATGTTAGTGAACTTGAGAATGGCAAATCGGTAGAAAGGCCTCTTCTTGGTATTAACTTATTAAGTGTAAGTGATAAATCAATGCTTTACAGATATGGAATATCAATTAGTGATGATATTGAAGATGGTGTTGTTGTAATATCAGTTGAGAAAAATACAGGTGCAGCTAAATCTGATTTAGAAAAAGGCGATGTAATTGTTGCGATAGATGGAAAAGAAGTTAAAAATGCTGCTAATTTGAAATATATACTTTATAAGTATAAACCAGGGGATAAAATTAAGGTTAAATACAATAGAGATGGTAAAGAGAAGACTACTTCAGTAAGATTGACTAAGAATAGTGATTAGCTATTCTTTTTCTTTTAAGGGTTGGAGTATGACAAAATTCGTGGTATACTATGGTTAGCGATAAATAGAATGGAGTAGTTAATATGTTTATAGGAAAATATAATAAGTCGTTAATAATAACTTATTTAGGAGTAGCTTTTGCAATAATTGGAATGTTTTTTGCACTTTCTAACAATTTACAATATGCAATGGTTTGTATGGTAATTGCTGGTGTTTGTGATATGTTTGATGGTAAGGTTGCAAGACTCTGCAAAAGAGATGAAGAAGAAAAGAAGTTTGGAGTTGAGATAGACTCGCTTGCGGATATGGTAGCTTTTGTTACTTTTCCAGTAGTAATTGGATATTCAATGGGATTAAATAGTTGGTATAATATTCTTTCATATATTTTACTAGTTCTTGCAGGAATTACTAGGTTAGGCTTCTTTAATATATCAGTTATGGATACAAATAAGGATGAACCAGTTAAAACTTATAGTGGGTTACCTGTTACATCTACATCAATTATTTTACCTGCTTTATGGTTCTTCTCGTCAGTTTCACATAATGTTTCATTTAAGTCAATTTATACAGTTTTAATCTACTTAATAGCATTTTTATTTGTATTTAATGCTAAGATTCCTAAGATTAAAGGTAAGGCATATATCTTTGTGACAGTAGCGGCTATTATAGGAATATTACTTATATTGTTCTTGGTATAATATGAAAACAGAAATAGTTAATAGAGAAGAGAAGAAGAAGTATACTGAAAAAAGCCCAATAAGTGCTACTGTATTATATAAAACTTTGTTGGGTGGAGTTGTGCTTGCTTTTGCTACTAGAAAAACAGTGTCAAAGGTTAGTTCAATATACATGAATAGTAAAGCTTCTACTAAAATAATAGATAAATTTATTAAGAAAAATAATATTAATATGTCAGATTATCCAAAAAGAGAGTATCTTTCTTTTAATGATTTTTTTACTAGGAAAATTAAGGCTGGAAAAAGGCCATTTTCAAAAAAAGCTGAAGATTTAAATGCAATCGCAGATTCAAAGTTACTTGTTTATCCTGTTAATGAAAAGACCGAGATGGTAATTAAGGGTAAAAAGTATACACTACGAGAACTTTTGAGAGATAAAAAACTAGCACAAGAATATAAGGGTGGTACTTGTTTAGTATTTAGACTTACTGTTGATGATTATCATAGATATTCTTTTGTTGATGATGGTATTTTAATTAGAAGTAAGAAAATAAATGGTATTCTTCATACTGTTGGACCGGTTGCGTTTAAGAGATACAAAGTATTTAAGGAAAATCAAAGAGAGTATTCTGTACTTAATACTAAAAATTTTGGTGATGTTATTCAAATGGAAATTGGAGCCTTAATGGTTGGAAAGATTGTTAACCATGATATTAAAAAGTTTAAAAGAGGCGATGAAAAAGGATATTTCTTATTTGGAGGTTCTACAGTTGTATTGTTGTTGAAGAAAGATGTTGTTGAAATTGATTCTGATATTGTTTTAAATTCTAAATTGGGAATAGAAACAAAAGTTAAATTAGGCGAAGTGATTGGAAGAAGAAAATAGGTGGAGTGTATGATATTATTTAGAAAAGCAGTATTAATTATTCATGGATTTGCAGGAGGAACTTATGATCAAGAAAGACTTGCAAATTATTTAGAAAGACATGCTAAATTGGATGTTTATTCTTTTACATTGCCTGGTCATGAAAAGAGGACTTTTAAAACCGCTAAATATCAGGAATGGATAAAGGCTAGCGAAGAAATGATTGATTCTCTTATAAAATATGGGTATAGAAGCATCTATTTAATTGGACATAGTATGGGTGGAGTAATCGCAACTTATTTATCTAGTAAGTATCCACAGGTAAAAAAGCTTGTTTTGGCGGCACCTGCATTTAATTATTTGGTAGTAGAGGGAGAGTCATCTACTATGGATAAGTTTAAAAGCGGTATTAACATGGTAATTAATAATGACAGGGATGAAATTTTTACTAGATTTTTAAAACTACCTATAACTTCATTTAACGAATTCACAAAACTTGTTGATAAATATAAGGACTCTTATAAGGATGTTAATGTACCTACATTGATTTTACAAGGAGATAAGGATACACTTGTACCTATTAAAAGTTCTATGGAGTTATATGAAAATCTTCCTGTTAAGAAAAAAAATCTTGTTATACTTAATGGTTATACACATGATATTTTTAGAGAAAAAGATAATAAGGCTTTAATAGAGGTGGAAAGGTTTCTATTATAGCCTTTTATAATATTGAAAAATTTGGTAATTTGTGGTATAATAAGCACAATTTGAGGGGGAATGTACTATGGATAGTAAGTATTTAGTTGTAAATGGTGGTAGTTCATCATTAAAATTTTCTTTATTTGATAAAGATGAAAATGAGATGGTAAATGGATATGTTGAAAAAATTGGTAAGGAGGATAGTTCATATACTTTAAAGTTTGATGGACAAAAAATTGAAAAAAAGGTATTAATTCCTAATCATACTAAGGCAGTTGAAGTAATGATTAATGAATTACTTGAGAATAAGTTTGTTAATAATATTTCTGAGATAAAAGGTGTAGGACATAGGGTTTTACATGGTGGTGAAATTTATTCTTCTTCTGTAATAATTGATGAAGGAGTTTTAAATGATATTAAGGCATTAACTAAACTAGGACCTCTACATCATCCTGGTCAAGTCGCAATTATTGAGAGTTTGGAGGGGCTTTTACCTGATGTTCCTCAGGTTGCGGTTTTTGATACTGCATTTCATCATACAATGCCAATGGAGAATTATTTATATCCTGTTCCAATGGCTTGGTATAAGGAAAATGATGTTAGAAAATATGGATTTCATGGAACTAGCTATAGATATATAAATGAATATATGAAAAAATATTTGGATAAGGATGATCCAAATTTGATAGTTTGTCATATTGGTAGTGGTGCTAGTATTGCATGTATTAAGGATGGTAAATGTTATGATACTTCTATGGGACTTACTCCACTTGATGGATTAATAATGGGTACTCGTAGTGGTTCGATTGATCCTTCTATAATTAATTATATATGCAAAGAAAGAAATTTGTCTGTTGAAGAGGTAAATCAAATTTTAAATAAAGAAAGCGGTCTTATTGCGATTGGTGGTAAAAATGACTTTAGAGATTTAACTGCTTTATCTAATGCAGGTGATAAGAATGCATCTCTTGCAATTGAAATGCTTAAAAATTCAGTTGTTAAGTATATTGCACAATATTATTTTGAATTAGAGGGTAATGTTGATTCTATTGTATTTACTGCTGGTATGGGTGAAAATGGTATTTTGATGAGAGAAAAAGTTGTAAATGCTATTTCTGGTGCTATTGGTGTAGAGCTAGATAAAGAAGCAAATGATAATATCGCAAGATTTAAGGCTAATCAAGAGGGTATAATATCAACACCCGATTCTAATGTGTTAGTGATGGTTGTACCAACTAACGAGGAATTAATGATACTTAGAGATACACATAGATTAGTAAATGAAAAGAATAAAATTTATAAAAAAGTTTAGGTTTAATAAAAAGGGGTGAAATACAATGAGTGATATTAAACTTGATAGATGTGATGTAGTTGATTATGTTAAGAATACTTTAGATAATAGTAAAACTAATTTTGATCATCTTACTGGTGCAAAATATCATCATAATACTAAGTATTGTGATGCATCTTCTGTAATCAGATTTGGTATATTAACAATGTCGGAACTTAATAGATTAAAACTTAGACATGATTCACCTGAATCTTTAAAAATTATGAATGATACACTATCTCAAGTTAATGGTTTGAATGGTGTGTCACTTGCGGTTACTGGTCTTGATGATTTGTATCCTGATGAAGATGAATTTGATCCATTCCTTTCTGATGCAGTTGACTTTAGAATAGCTGATACACTTTCACCAAGACCCGGCAGAGATTCTACAAAATATGGGAATGAGTTTATTTATCCAGGGGTAGTTAGGCCAGAAGAATTTAGGGCAATAGATATTAGAATTCTTGAATATATTGAACAATTAGAAAATAATGTATCTAATATGGGATCTAGATCTATTGAAGAATTAAAGAATAATTATAATAACTTATTAGATATGTTGAAAGTATTAAAGGACGCTAATCTTGATATTCCTGTTAGGGAAACGTTTGGGGGGTTTTCTATAGATAAAGAAAAGATGAGTGAATGTCCTAGAATAGTTATTAAATAATTAAATGTAAGTAGCAATAAAAAATATGCTACTTTTTTCTTACAAAACTGTAGAGTAAGATATAAGTTTTAAGTAATATAATGTTAATTCCTGTAAGAAAGTGGTATAGTGGTATATTTTTGTTCTATTAAACAAGCTGTTTTTTTTGTTTCCATTTATAGATTTGTTATTTACAATTCTATTTGGTATGTATTTAAGATATTATTATAAATGTAGTTTGGATAAGATTGTTTTAATGTCATTTTTTTGTTGTTATTTTTTGAAGTACTAACTTCCTGAATTATATTTTATATTGTAAATATTATTTGGGTCTTGCGTAATAAAAATATGTGATATGTTGTTGTTAGAAAGATGAATATTATGAGCACAATAAAAGGTCATAGGAATTAATAATTATATTTTACTTTATTAATAATTAATGGTATACTCATGGTGTTTAGACATAGTGTGTAGTAGTATTGTGATAATATGTCTGGTTTGGATGGCACTATGGCAAGAAGAAAAAAAGATCCTGATGTTACATATTATATGGTTTTAATGATTTTAGCTCCTATATTTATTATTAAATGGTTAATTGAGGCTTTGAGTGAAATAGGGAATGCTATTAATTCTTTTTCAAGATGGATTGACGAAAAGAAAAAACGTAATGAAATAAAATCTAAAAATAGGCGTATAAAAGAATTGCAAATTATAAGAAATAATTATATACATGAGCAAGAGCAAATATATGAACATGCATTTAGTGATTTAAAACGACTTAATCCAATTAAATATGATTATGATGTCTTTGTACAAGAATTACGGCTTGTTGATAAGAAGGTCTATGATGAATACTTTTTACCTCAAATAAGAGTTAGAGGTCAAAAATATTATCGTGATAACAAAGTAAGCATTATTAGTTCGGATGATGCAACTTACAAAGGTATTGTTTATGGTACTGATACATATAATGTTTCTTTGACTTTTGATAAGAATAACTTGATAAAAGAAGCAAGTTGTACTTGTCCATATTTTGTAGATAGTGGTAAGTATTGTAAGCATTTGTATGCACTTCTTTTAGATGCAAAGTTTACTGATAATAGTGATAAAGTTTTTAATAGAGCATCTAAATTTATTAATGATTATATTGATTACATAAATTATGTTCAAAATTATATTGATATGCATAAAACGAAATTAAATATTTCAAACGAATTGGTTACTCAATTTACTGATTATATTATTCAATATAAAAAAGAAGCTAAAGATTATTATAAAAAACTTACTGATTATAATGATAAAAATTATACTCTTACTTTATTATCTATTTTTAGAGATGCAGTCAATAGTCAAAATAGTTTTATTGATAAAGTAAATAGATTTATTGAAAAATATAGTGTTGAGGCTCTGGCGAGATTGAAGAGTCTTAATCTAGACAATAATGAAGTTAGTTATGTTGACTCTTATGATCTATCACCTTCTATTAATAGATCTCCAGCCAATTCAAAATCATCTGGTAATTTGGGTATACTTGCAGGATTATTATTAGATAATAATGATGATAGTAATGATGTTGATGAGGACTTAGAAAGAGAAATGAAAATGTATAATTTGGATGATTGGCAAAAAGAAGAAGTTAGAAAGGGTCATTATTCTCCATATAATTTTGAAGAGGATGATAGTGATGATGAGGACGACTATTATTCTGAAGATGATGAATAGGCTTAATAAACATAAAAATTTTGATGATTTTTATGTTTTTTTGTCATATTTTACATAGTATATACTAAGGAGGATAATTTAATGTATGATGATTTAAGAGCTACTAGAGGTGTTGTGGTTGATGCTGGACATGGAGGCGATGATCCGGGGGCAGTAAATGGAAATATTAAAGAAAAGGATTTCACACTTGCAGTTGCAGAATATATTTATAAGAGATTGCAGGAATTAGGAATACCTACTTATATAACTCGAAGTACTGATGAAACATTAGATAGAGATGAAAGAGTTAATAGAATATTATCGGCGTTTGGAAATAATTCTGATGTGATAGTTTTATCTAATCACATAAATGCAGGAGGTGGCGAAGGTGCTGAAGTAGTGTATGCCCTTAGGAATTCTGATGCTCTTGCTAAAAATATTTTAGAAGAGATTGGTTCTGAGGGTCAAAAAATGAGAAAATATTATCAAAGAAGATTACCGGGTGATCCATCTAAAGATTATTACTTTATTCAGAGGCTAACTGGTAAGACTCAACCTGTTTTAATTGAATATGGTTTTATAGATAACGATAGAGATCTAAATAAGCTAAAAAATAACTTACTAGATTATGGAGAAGCAGTTGTTAGAGCAGTTGCTAATTATACTGGTACTAAATACACACCACCTGGTGTTAGTGGGGATACCTATACTGTTCAAAGAGGAGATACTCTTTATAGCATTGCCAACAAATATGGTATAACTGTTGCAGAGTTAAAAAGTGCTAATAATTTAGCTTCTAATTTCTTGAATGTAGGACAACAGCTAATTATTCCATCTAATACACCACCTGAATCTGATGAATATGTTACATATATAGTTGAAAGAGGAGATAGTCTTTATTCTATTGCAAATGAATTTGATGTTACTGTAGATGATATAGTTAAATATAACAATTTGACTTCTACAACACTTTCTATAGGGCAAAAGTTATTAATACCAGTTGGTGAAAAAATTGATGAAAAACCTACTGGAAATCAATATTATACTGTACAAAGAAATGATAGCCTTTATTCAATAGCAAGAAAGTTTAATACTACAGTAGATGAGCTTATAAGACTTAATAATTTAACAACTACAGTTTTACAAATAGGTGATAAGTTATTAGTAAGTAGCGAGTTTTCTAATACAGATGTCCCAAGTGGTGATAATACATACACAGTTAAGGCTGGTGATAGCTTATATAGTATTGCTAAAAGATATAATACTACTGCCGATGAATTGAAGCGTATAAATAATTTGAGTTCAAATATGCTTTCTATAGGTCAAGTACTATTGTTACCATCTAATAATGGAAATGATGAGACAACTAATTATATAACTTATTATGTACAAAGAGGGGATAACCTTTATAATTTAGCAAGAGAATACAATACAACAGTTAGTGAAATAAAAAAACTTAATAATCTGACTTCAGACTTATTAAGTATAGGACAGTCGTTGCTTTTACCAGCATAGGCTGTTTTTTTAATATAATTGTTTACATGCGTTTGCATATGGTCTATAAAAGCAATGACTTTTATATCTTCCAGCAAGCTGTTGATTATACCATAAATCTACACACTTAGCTTTCCCAGATGGTGCATAAAACCATAATGCATGTGTTGCTGGATAATATGTTTCACCATTTAAATTTCTGAGTGCTAATTCTTTTTCAGTAGTAGTTGCGCCTGAATAAAATAAGTTACTGTTTACTCCTGCAAAACCACCTGGAGATTGAAATATTACTGATTCAATAGTCATTGTGTTTTTGAATGTAAGACAGTCTGCAATAGCTCTATTTACTATTACATTTCCTACCATTAACATTCCAAGTTCTCCTTCTCCAATGGCTTCCGCTCTCATTAGCCTTGCCATTTGATCTACTTCTTTTGAAGTGTATGAAATTAATGCCATATTCTTCACCTATAATAAAATATGTAAAATTCACTTTTATGTTATTGTAGAATTGAATTTATTGTGTTATAATTAAATTCGTCAAGCAAATATTTAGGGGATTAGTTAAATGGTATAATAATGGTCTCCAAAACCACTGTTGGGAGTTCGATTCTCTCATCCCCTGCCATTTGATATTAAAATAACTAGTTATTTTTTATAATATAAGATGAAATAAACAGACTTTTATAGTTTGTTTTTTTGCTTTTGTGAATATACTTTAATGGTGATATTTTTATGAGACAAAAACAAATTAATACAAATTCTAATTCTATTAGAATTAATTATCCTTCTACTGATTATTCCTTATTAAATAAAAAGATACGTGAATATATTGATTTTCAAACTAACAACTTTAAAAATTTTACTCTTGATAAAGTTAAAACTAATTATTATCTTATTATCGATTATAAAGAATATGGATATAAAAATATAATATCATATGTTTTCTTTTTAGAGACTTATAATGGTGGAGCTCATTCTGATCATTTAATATGGACTATTAATTATGATAAAAAGATTAATAAAATAATTACTATTAAAGATTTGATTAATTCAGATCCTATGATTTTAGAAAAGCTTTCTAGTTTTAGCTACAATGTTCTCTCAAATGATAATGCTTTTAAAAACTCTAATATTTTATCAATGCTTAAGGATGGTACAGCACCTACTATAGATAATTTTAAAAATATTGTATTTTCTAATAATGGACTTATTATTTACTTTGAACGTTACCAAATAGCACCTTATTACTTTGGAGAGATTGCTTTGACATATCCGTACAAAAAATAAAAAAATGTCGTTTTTTAGCCCAAAAATTATTGACTGTAAATATAAAGAAGAGTATATTTATTATGATAGAGGAGTATGCATAAGGTGATTATATGAAAGTAGTAAAAAAGATATTAATGAGCTTATTTCTTATTATATTTATACCTTTGATAATAATTAATATATGTATAATTACTAAAGCAATTAAATATCCTAGTAAAATACCAGATTTTATGGGATATAAACCTATGATTGTTATGTCTAACTCAATGGAATCGGCTATAGATGTTGGTGATGTGGTTATTGTAAAAGAAGTTGATACATCAACATTAAAACGTGGTGATATTGTTGCTTATAGGATTGATGATGTGTGTATAACTCATAGAATTGCAAAGGTTAATTCTGATGGTACATATATAACTAAAGGTGATAATAATAATGCTTTGGATGATGAGGTTATAAACAAATCCCAAATAGAAGGTATATATGTTACCAAAATTAAAGGCTTAGGTCATTTATTATTGTTTTTAAAGGAACCACTTGGCTTAGCTGTTGTATTAATGGGAATATTATTAGTAGGAGTTACATCTTACTTAATAATAGATAAATCTAGAAGGAAGGTAGTATAATGAAAAAAAGAAATTTATTTATTGTTGTAATTACATTGATGTTAACAGTAGTTACAGGATTTTTTGTATCTCAAGCATATGCAAGATACGTATTTAAAACAAATGGTGTAGCAGAAGCTACTGCGGCAGCATGGAAAATTAGCGTAGGAGATGGTACAAATACATTTAACAATGATTTTACTTTATCTAAAACACGTGCTGCAAGTGATTATGTTGTTGCAGATAAAATTGCACCTGGTACTAGTGGAGCTTTTGATATTGTAATTGATCCTACTGGAACTGAGGTTGCATTTGATTATTCAGTAAAAGTATCAGCACCATCTAATGTTACAGTTCCTACTGGACTTAAATTTTATTTAGGTGAAGTTAGTGATGATAATTTACTTACATTAGATACAGCTAAAACTAAATTAGTAAAATTACCAAATAAGCAAGCTTTTACTGCATCAGATAAAATAAGCACAAAGATCTCTTGGGTTTGGGAAGACTTAAATACTGATGAAGCTAACGCAAAAGATTCAGAGTTTGAGTCAGAAATAGCAAGTTTCCCAGTTGAAATAACAGTAGTACAAGCTATTGAACCATAATTTAGTTTATGAAAGATAAATATAATGTTGTTGCTTTTATTATCATAGTTATATTATTTTTTCTTAGTTCTATCTTTGCAATATATCATTTTGGTGTTATCAACAATATTTTAAATATTAAAAATTCTGATATATATATATTGGATTGTGATAAAAATTGTAATGCTTGTGATAATCCTAAAAAAGATACAGTTAAGGTATCTATTGAATCTGGCAAGGAATATGGGCTTATAGTAAGAGATGATTATTCTATGATAACTAATAAAGAGATTAAAGTGTTTTCATCATCTTCTAGTCTTGTTTCTCATAATAGGATAGCACCATCATCAACTGGAGAATATAAGTTTTACATAAAAAATAACAATTCCTTTGATGTTGTGTATAACATTAATTTTGCTGTTTCTAATCCATATAGTATTAATTTGAAATATAGACTTAAAGAAAATGGCAAATATTTGATTAAGGAATGGTCTAGTTATAGTGATGTAGCACATTCTAATGTGTTTTTAAAAAGTAAAAATTCTAACAAATATACTTTAGAGTACAAATGGGTTGAATCAGATATTGATACTGAAATAGGTAATTTTGGTAATGCAGGTTATAAATTGTATTTAAGTATATTTGCTAGAGAAGTTATTAAGTAATGAAGAGAATGTTAAAATTCTTTTCTTACTTTATGTTTAAATAAGTTTTTGGATAGTAAAGTAGGTGAAGTGATGAAAAAGAATATGTTATATATAATGATATGCGTGTTTGTATTAGTTATTTTTTCTTTTTCTGCACTTACTTTTGCAAGATATGCACATAAGACTTATGGTACTAGTAATTTACAGACTGCTTCTATGGTAATTGACGCTAATATTGGAAGTGGTCTTTCTGTTGTACTAAACGAAATGATTCCTGGAAGTGTAGAAGATTATAATTTTAGCGTTTCAAATTTTAAGTCTGATAGAATTAGTGAGGTTTCTTCTTCGTATAGAATTAAAATTACTAAAACAAATAACTTGCCTGTTTCATTTTCTTTATATAAGGATGGTGTTTTAACTAATATTTTGGATACTAATTTAGAAACGCCTTCTTATATATTTAATGGTGATGAGGAGCAAACTCATAATTATCAGTTGAGAATTGAATGGGATGGTAGCATTAATGATTATAAATATGCTAATTTAGAAGATACAATAAATATTTCTGTTGATGCTATGCAGTATTTAGGTGATTAGTCTGAAAAACAATTATATTTTTGATGATTATGTGTGCTTTTAATGAAGCGAAAGGAATGTGTGGTTAATATGAAAAAGAAGTATATATTAATATTTTTAGTTTGTGTATTAACATTATCTACTATTTTTTTGACATTAACCCCTGCTAGTGCAAGATATGTAAAAAAGCTTGATACTTCTTATAGTCTTAAATCAGCTGAATTTTATTTTGTTACTAATGATGATGATATCCATATTCCTTATTCGAATTTAAATGTAGATTTAGATGTATTTAACTTTGTTGGAAGTAGATATAGCGATAAAGACATTAACTATTCTATTTCTATAAGCGATGGAGATGGGGTTGATGATAACTACAATTTTTCTATTAATGGAGTGGATGTTGGGAATAGTGATACTATCGATAGAACAATACTGGGGAATTCTCAAAATACTGATAATTTAAAGATTTCATTTAAAAGAGTTGATGATAATACTCCTCCAACAGAGGTAATATACATGACAATTAAGTCAATTTCACCTTTTGTTAAAACATATAAATTCAAAATTACTGTAATGGCTCCAAGTGGATTTGATGTTATTGGTAATCCAACTTCTTGGACCAATAATGATGTAACGTTAACGGTTGTTCCTATGGATGATGCTGATATAGCTGAGTATTCATTTGATGGTGGTAAAACTTGGAGTAATACACCTAGTATGACATTTACTCAAAATACTGATGTTTCAGTTGCTACTAAAGATTCATGTGGAAATATAAGTAGTGCTGTTATTCCTATTACAAAAATTGATAAAGTAGCCCCAGTTATAACTCCTATTGATGGAATAAGAGATTCTAATTTGGAGTCTAATCCTTTAACAGCAACTATAGATGAGCCTTCTTATGGTAATGATTTGGCTACTGTTACTGATGATTTATCTGGTGTAAATCAATATGATATTGAAATATATAAAGATGGGTCTAACCCACAAAAAATAGAAAATACCAACTATTTTAGTAAAGTCGGTTGGTATAAGGTACATCTAAAAGCAACTGATAATGCTGGTAATGAAACAATTTTTTCTACTTCAATTTTAGTTAGATGGCCAAAGGCTGGTAAATATATAGTTAAAAGGCAAGATATTGTGGGTATTGGTATTAGTAATTCAGATACTGGAGCTGGTTTGTGGAAGGATACTATAGAGACTGGATATGATTCTAATTTACCATATTCTAGTAAATATTATTATAGTGGAAAAGAAGTAAATAATTACGTTAATTTTTCTGATACTACATTTAGAGTACTTAATATTGCTGATAATGATACCGTTAAATTAATCGCACCTTTATCTAGTAAAAGTTATGGATATGAAGCTTGGTATTCAAAGCTATTTAAAACATCATTTTATAAATCTTGGGGTAATGATTGGATACCAAATAACAGAATATATGATGCTAAAGATGCTAACAATATAACAGTAGATTTTAATAGTGAAAATTCTCATGTAGATGATGCAACTTTTTATGCAGGAGTTATGTCTAGGGATAAAGAGTATTCTATAGTGGATATAATTAATGAGGAAAGAACAAATGATGCTAAAATCGCAGGTGGAACTTCTGTAGACTTTAAAAGTAAAGTGGCTCTTCCTACAGTAAGTGATTATTTAAAAGCAAATAGTTCTTTAAATATTATTTATAACATAAGAAAGAGTCAATTAAATTCAACAGAATTTATGGAAAAAAGTTGGTTGGGCTCTGAAGTTGAACAGTTTACCATGACTGGTTGTCCTGGTGCTATTGACAATGACTTCTGGGTATTATATCCAAATGTTGGAAATGAAATTATTTCTAGAACTGGTTATTATAATCAAAAAGTAAGAGGTGTAATATATCTTAAAAATGATACAATTTTATCTGGTGTTGGAACTTTGGAAGAACCATTTAAAGTAGAAGAGAGTTGGGATTGGTTTGATAGTTTACAGACTTTGAAATAATTATAATATTGTTTCATCTGTTTCAGTTACTTTTTCAGTTAGTTGTGTATATAAAAATATTAATAATGATACAAGGGATAGTAGATAGGCAAAAATTTTAATTTTGTCGGTTTCTAAATCTTCATCTTTTGTATCATTTTTATATTTTTCATAGGAAATATATATATAATAAAGTGTTACAGCAGTACTAGTTATGGTTGAAAAAATGTAGATATATTTTGAAAAACTTGGAGCTTTTTGTCCTTTTTGTGTTGCTTCTTCTAATTTTAGGTCAGCAAGATATAGCATTATATTAACTATTATAAAGAGTATTTTCAAATTCTCTTGAGCTTTAATTTCTATAATTGGATTATTCATGTTATATATTATGTTTTAATTGTATTAAATATAATTTGATGTTAAAATATAGTACTTATAGAGGTGTAATTATGTTAGTAGATGATGAAATTTATCAAGAGTTTTTAGATTTTCAAGATAAGTATTTTGATAATTATTCTTTAGAGGAAAGAGAATATATTAGAAAGTATATTTTTACTGATCTAGATGAGAGCTATGTGGATATTGTTAGTCAGGTATCTTCTAAAATAGGATGTTTACCTAGAAATAGGGATAGGTACTTAGAATTTATTAACATTTTTACTAATGATTTTGATTCTTCTAAAAACATATTAGAGGTTGCATCTGGAAGATATCCAATTATTTCATATCACTTATCTAGAATTAATCCTTCATTATCAATTACTTCAATGGATCCTAGACTTGTTACTACTTCTTTAAATGGGGTTAAACTTGTTAGCAAACCTTTTACTATTGATACTGATATATCAAGTTATGATGTTGGTATTTCATATTTTCCATGTGAGGCTACCTTGCCTTTTGTAAAAAAGTTTTGCACAGAAGGGAAAGATTTTATAGTTGGTCTTTGTGGTTGTACTATTCATTTTCCTAGTCCAGAGTTTAGTCAGTATAGGACATACACTGAGAAAGAATGGTTTGATTATGTTTTATCTGTTGTTATGAGTGAAAAAAAAGATAATTGCAATGTCCTTGTTAAGAAGCTTCCTAACAGTTACAATTGTAATTATCCTATTATAGAGGGTAAACATCAAAGATAGTGAGGCTATCTTTTTTTTATGTTTGCTACTCTTTTTAGTATTTTTTCTTTTCCGTTCATTAGAGGTTCAATTGATTCATCTAAATTTAATGTATTTATTACTTGTGCAAGTTGATTTGAGCAATCAACTTCATGATACCATGGAGATTCTTTGATTTGCTCTGGTACATAGGTTAAATTAGTAGAATAAACTTTGTCAAAATATCCTTTTTCATAAGCATCATTAAATAAATCTATACTCCTTTTACCATCACTAAATAATGCGAATGTTGTGAAAATAAATACTTTATTTGCATTCATTTTTTTTAGTGCTTTTGCGGTGTCTATCATTGATCCACCTGATGCGATCATATCATCTACAACAATTACATTTTTTCCTTCTATTGAAACAGAACCTTCATATACGTGTTCTAATATTGGAGATTTTCCATCAACTACTTTTGATAGGTCTCTTCTTTTTCTAAAACCACCTACATCTACTTGTAATATGTCTGCTAGATAACTTGCTCTTTTTGTAGCACCAGCATCTGGGTTAACAATTATTGTATTATTTAAATCAATGGTTTCACTATCTAGGAACTCATTAATTAATGAATGAGTAGGGTATATATTATCAAATGATGTTTTGTTTAGTGCACTTCTTACTCCCGGATCATGTGCATCAAATGTAATTATTCCTTTTACACCAAAGAATTCTAATTCTTGTAGTGCCATCGCACAATCAAGTGATTCTCTTCCTTCTCTTTTATGTTGTCTAGAACTATATAGTAATGGCATTACTGCCCATATTCTATTTGCGGTAGCGGCAGTTGCGTTAATTACTCTTTTTAAATCTTGATAGTGATCATCATAGCTCATCTTGTTTTCTTCACCAAACATAGTGTATTTGATACTATAATTACCTACATCGGTTAAGATAAATACATCTTTTCCTCTTACAGTTTCTAGTATTTTTGCCTTTCCTTCAGAATTCGCAAATCTTGGTGTTTCAACTTTTACTAAATAATTTGTTTCAGTATTTCTTGATGCTTGAATATTTAAGTTTATTTTGTTCCCTAATTCTTCTGCACTTTTTAAAGCGATGATTCTTAGATCATCTCCATTAATTATTTTGATGTTTTTCATTATACCTCCTTAAAAAAATAATGTTGTTTTTTGTTATCAATATTTTAACATATAAAATTTTTATTTCTAGTTATTAGTACCAATTTAACAAAATTTTATAGAAACTATTATTTTTTGTTATAACAAACTGTATAAAATTAACTAAAATATTACATTATTATTAATGGTGATTATATGAATTTTTTAGAAGTGGTTTACAGAACTTTTCTATCTGCCTTGACACTTTTTTTACTTGCTAAGGCAATGGGTAGAAAACAAATAGGGGAGTTAAATACATTTGATTATATAATAGGTATAACTATTGGTTCTATTGCATCTGAAATGACAGTTAATAGTGATGTTAGTCTTATAAATTGTATTGTTGCGATGGCTGTACTTTCATTAATAGGCATTTTAATATCGTATGGTACAACTAAAAGTATGTTTCTTAGAAGATTTTTTACTGGATGTCCAATTATATTAATTGAGAATGGTAAAATAATTGAGAAAGGTCTTAATAAGGCTAGATTTGATATAAATGATTTATTACAAGAATGTAGAATTAATGGCTATTTTGATATAAGTGAAATTGCTTATGCGGTGATGGAAGCAAATGGTAGGATTAGTTTTCTTTTAAAAAGCAAATATACTCCAGTGACTTTATCTGATATGAAGATTAAAGCTTCTAAAAAAGGGTTATGTGTTAATCTGATAATAGATGGTAATATAATGATGGAACATTTAAAAAATATTAATAAAGATTCTGCTTGGCTTTTAACAAGATTAGAAAATATGGGATATTCTGATTATTCAAATATATTACTTGCTTCATGCGATACAAAAGAACAAATAACAGTGTATTTAAAAAGCGTTCCACTTACAAATAGTAAAGTTCTTGAATAGATTACATATTTTTGTAAATAATATTAGTATCACATGATGTATGTGATTAAGTTCTTAAAATATCCGATTTTGGATATTTTTTTTGCTTATTTTTACTTCTTATTGTATAATGTTATTATTGAGGAGTGATAGATAAATGAAATTTATAAGAGAGCATAAAATTACATCCATAGTTATTTTAGTTTTTGTAGGTGTAATTGTACTTTTGTTTATGGCTTGGACTATATTCTTTTCTAAGGGAGGAAACCCTGTATATGGAAATAGACTAGAGGGTATTGAAAAAGTTAAGATTACTGATAGTGAAGATGATAAGATATCAAGTGAGTTAAAAAAGGATAAGTCTGTAAAAGATGTAGATACTAATATAGCTGGTAGAACATTAGATATAGTGATAACAGTTGATGATGATATGAAACTTGATGATGCTAAAAAGGTAGGCTCTAATTCGTATAAAGTATTATCTGATAAGCAAATTGATTATTATTCTATTCAAGTTTTTATAAAAAAGAATTCTGAAAAAGAAAATAACTTTCCTATTATTGGATATAAACAAAGAGGAACTAAAGGTTTAGTTTGGACAAAAGATAGAAAGGTGACAGAATAGAATGAAAACTAATAAAAAAGTCTTTATAACGATTCCTATTGTTATTGCACTTATTGTATTTATTGGACTACTTATTTATTTTAATAAGGAAGATGCTAATTCATTTAATGCCAGTGAAAGAAAATGGCTTCAATCTCATGTTAATACTAGAGAAAATTTTGAAGTTATAAGTGATTATCCTGTATATGGAGATAGTGGTGTTTTTTATAAATTTATTTCTTCATTAGAAAAAGCAACAGGACTAGAATTTAATGTAGTACCTTATTTTAGAAATACTACAACTTCTACTAGTGATTTAAAGTTTAGAGTTATACATGATGACTCAGAAATTACTAGTAATGATTTAATTCTTAATGAAGATGTGTTTGTTGCAATTGGTAAGACTGAAAAGAAAATTGATCAAATAAGTGATTTTGAAGGCGTAACTTTTGGTGTTTTAAAAGATTACGTTGGAGATATTAGCTATTATCTAAAGAATGGTAGAGATTTATCTTACAGGACTTATGATGATGTATCAAAATTGTTTGATGCTCTTGATAAATCATATGTAGATATGGTTATTATACCTAATATAATGTATTTAGATTATACTATTTCTAATGATAGTTATCATATTAATTATATTTTTACAGAGTTAAGTAATAAAGTAGTGCTTTCTCTTGGGGATAATACTGAATTAAATAAAATTGTAAAAAAATACTTTGAAAAGTGGCAAGATAATAATTTTGTTAAAACATATAATGATACCCTATTAGATTATTATATTACTAAGAATAATATAAATGATAAAACTAAAGCTGAGATTATTTCTAAAACTTATGTATATGGATATGTTGAGAATTATCCATATGAAGCACTTGTAAAAAATAAGTTTGTTGGAATAGCTGCTGAATACGTTAATAGAATTACTAGATTAAGTGGTATAGAGTTTGAGTTTAAAAAATATAAAAACTTAGACGAATTAAAAGAAGCTATTAATGATAAAGAAGTAGATATGTTCTTTGATTATTACAATATAGATTCGGATGCTTATTTAAAAACAGTTTCTACATTTGTTGAAGAGTACGCTGTTTTAGGTAAAGTTAGTGATTCTCATGTAGTTACTTCTTTTGAAAGCTTAAAGGGTAAAAAGGTAAGTTTATTAAATAATACTGCTCTTTATAGTTACTTTAAAAGTAATAGTAAGGCTAATATTGAAAAATTTGATAATATGAAAACTCTTTTAAAGAAGAGTGATGATAACTTAATAGTAGTTGATAATGAGGTTTATAATTACTATAGAAATACAAAATTTAAAGATTATGAACTTTTATATTCAGATATAATGACTAATGATTATTACTTTATGGTTAATAAAGATTATAGTGATTTTTATAATTTGTTTAACTACATTATAAATACTAATTCTTATTATAATTATAGAAATAATGGTTTAAATAGTTTAAATGTTTCTGTATGGAGTGAGTCTACTTTCCAAGAGTTATATGTAATAATATTACTTGTTATATTTATTCCACTTACAGTACTTGGTATATTAATTGTATATTTTAGAAAAAGAAATCAAGTTAAGGCTATTAAAAAAGAGGAAAGAAAAAAATATACTGATATGTTAACTTCTTTGAAAAATAGAAACTACTTAAATTTAAATATAAAAGCATGGAATGAGAGTAGAAAATATCCACAAGCTGTAGTTGTAATTGATTTAAATAATGTTAATTATGTAAATGATAATTATGGATATGAAGCTGGGGATAAATTAATTGTTAAAGCTGCTAGTTTACTTGTTAGTACTCAACTTGAAAAGAGTGAAATAATAAGAACAGATGGTAATGAGTTCTTAATATATTTAGTTGGATATAGTGAACAACAAGTTTCTACTTATGTTAGAAAACTATCTAAGGAGATGAAAAATTTACCATATAGATTTGGGGCAGCAGTTGGTTATAGTATGATTGTTGATGATATTAAAACTATAGATGATGCAATTAATGAAGCTACTTTAGATATGAAGACTGATAAAGAGGAGTATAAGTAAAGTGGTAGACATTAAAAAAAATGTTGTTTCATTAAAGGATAGGTTAATCTGCAATATTAAAAGGCCTGAAATGAGAATTTTGCCTGGACAACTTGCATTTTTCTTCTTTTTAACCTTAATTCCTTTAATTGCAATAATTGCAGGATTTATATCTATACTTGATTTGCCATATGATTCCATTACTGATGCAATTAATAATTATTTACCGGATGGAGCTAGTGATTTACTTGGTGCTTTAACTACTAATGTTAATTTTACTACCAATACAATTATCTTTTTTGCTTCATCTATAGCTCTTGCCTCTAATGGACCATATTCAATGATAGTTACATCAAATCAAATATATAAGGTAAAAGATAAAAATTATATAGTTAGAAGAATCAAGGCTTTAGTCATGACAATTATTGTATTAGTACTTTTGATTTTCGTATTACTAATTCCAGTTTTTGGAGATATGATATTTAAAATTATTGCCATGATTGATTCTACTTCTACTATTAGGAATATTATCTTAACTACTTATAGTATTCTTAAATATCCATTGTCATTTATATTTATATATTTCTTAATTAAAATACTTTATATAATGGCACCTGATAAGAGAATAGAAAGAAGTAATGTTGTATATGGATCCGTTTTTACAACAGTATGTTGGATAATAGTTACACAGTTTTACTCAATATACATAGAAAAATTTACTAGTTATACTACTTTTTATGGTAGCATGGCAAGTATATTAATCCTTATGTTATGGCTATATGTTATTTCTTATATATTTGTGCTTGGTATGGCACTTAATGTTACAAAATATGAATTTTCTAAAAATGATAATGATGATTAATTAAGGGTATATTTAAAATATATCCTTTTATATTTGAAATTTATTATTAAAATGGTATAATACCTATGAAGGTGTTGGAATGAAAAAAATTAAAAAGAATAATAAAGGTCTTATCTCTAAAAAAATTAAAAAATGCGGGAATAGGATCAAATATATATTTAATCAATTTAGAACTAATCCTAAAGAGGCTTTTAAAAAGACTTGGATTAAAATCAAAAATTATGTTTCTTACAATAGATTTTTCTGTTTGTTTGTATTAATTAATTTAATTAATGCAACATTACTTAGATATTTTACTATTGGGGGAGTATCTACATTATTTGCTTTTTCTCCATTTGTTGCTGATTTATCTTTCTTGATATTAGTTGGTGCTTTAGGGTATTTTATGAATGAGAAGAAGAGAATAATATATTATGTTGTATTTAGTTTTGTACTTACATTAATTTGTACAATTAACTCTTCGTATTATACTTTTTATACTTCTTTTGCATCTATTTCACTTATATCTACTACTAAATTTATATTTGCGGTTGGAGATGCGGTTACTGAGAATGTTGTTAAAATAAGAGATATAGTATATCCAATATTTTTTGCTGTACTAGTTATAGTTTATATAACATTTTCTAAGAAGAAAAACTATAAAAAGGCTAATAAGAAATTAGGATTAAAAACTTTACTTGTTGGACTTTTAACTTCTATAATATTCGCAACTACTTTGACTGGTACCGATATTGGTAGATTAGTTAAACAATGGAATAGGGAATATATAGTAAATAAGTATGGTATCTATGTATATCATGTTAATGACTTTGTAAAAAGTATTGAACCTAAAATCAGTTCCTTGTTTGGATATGATGAAGCATTAAAAAAGTTTAATGATTATTTTACTACTAATAAACCTGAGAAGGAAACTAATGAATATACTGATATATTTAAGGGCAAAAATATAATAGGAATACATGCTGAGAGTATGCAAAACTTTGTAATTGGTCTTGAGATAAATGGTGAAGAAGTTACACCTAATTTGAATAAACTTGCTAAAAAAAGTTTATACTTTAATAATTTTTATTCTCAAGTTAGTGTTGGTACAAGTAGCGATACTGAATTTACTTTAGCTACTTCACTAATGCCATCGAATACCGGTACTGCATTTGGTAATCATTTTGATAAGACTTATGTCGCAATGCCTGCACTTCTTAAAGATATGGGATATTATACTTTCGCTATGCATGGAAACAATGCTGATTATTGGAATAGACGTGTAATGCATAAAAGACTTGGATATGAACATTTTTATGCTAAGAGCGAATTTGATATCGATGAGACAATTGGACTTGGTTTATCTGATAGTTCATTCTTTAGACAAGCTGTTGAAAAATTAAAAACTATTAATGAAGAACATGATAAATTCTATGGAACATTTATAATGCTTACTAACCATACACCATTCTCTGAACTTGATAAATACGGAGAATTTGATGTTAGTAAAAGTGTAGATGGTGTTAAGTATCAATATATGGAAGATACAAAATTAGGACATTATCTAAAATCAGTTCATTATGCTGATAAGTGTTTGGGTGAATTCTTTGATGCATTAGAGAAAAATGGTTTATTAGACAATACTGTTATTGTTTTATATGGTGACCATGATGCTAGACTTCCTATTGAAGATTATCAAAGATTCTATAATTATGATATAACTACTAATGATGTTTTACCTGAAGATGATCCTAATTATGTTACTTTTGATGAGTATAGTTATGAATTAAATAGAAAAGTTCCTTTAATTATTTGGTCAAAGGATAATGAAAATAATGCAGAAACAATTGATTCAGTTATGGGAATGTATGATGTTATGCCAACACTTGGTAATATGTTTGGATTCTATAACAAATATGCTTTAGGACATGATATATTCAATCACTTAGATGATAATGTTGTTGTATTTCCTACTGGTAATTGGTTAACTAATAAAGTTTATTATAATAGCCAAAAAAATGAATATTTAGTATTAAAAGGAAGCATTATAAATGAAGAATATATTGAAAAATATAATAAACATGCAGATGAACTTTTAAGTGTTTCTAATTCTATAATTGTTTATGATTTAATTAAGAATGCTTCAAAAGAAAATGTTGATGAATCACAAATCGTTGGAGGAAAATAATTCATGAATAAAAAAACTGGTGTGATACTTTTAATAATATTAATTTTGACTGGAGTACTTGGTTATTATACTTATACTAATTTCTTTGTTAAAAAAGCAAAGGAAGAGGTAAAAGAAGTAAGCAAAATTGATAATTATGGTTATACTCTTTATGATAATCAATCAAAAGAGTATAAAAAAATGTTTGAAGAACTTAACACAGTGTTGTTAAAAGAAGAAATTGATTATAATAAATATGTTGAACTTATTAGTAAGATGTTTATAATTGATTTTTATACTCTTGATAATAAATTAACTAATTTAAATATAGGTGGAGTAGATTTTGTTCATTCTTCTATAGTTTCAAACTTTAAAGAAAAAGCAAAAGATACTATGTATAAATATGTTGAGAGTAATGTTTATGGTGATAGAAAGCAAGAATTACCTGTTGTTTCTTCGGTAAATGTTGATGATATTACCCAAAAGTCATTTAAATATGGTAAAAATATCGATTCTAAAGCTTACTATGTAAAGGTAAGTTGGAGTTATAAAAAAGATTTAGGCTATGAGACTAGTAAGACATTAGTTTTTGGTCATGAAGATAAAAAATTGGCTTTACTACAAATGCTTTAGCCTTTTCTTTTTTTTCTGGAGGTATATTATGAATAGAGTAATATTAATTAAATATGGTGAATTAACTACTAAAAAAGGGAATAGAAAGTTTTTTATAAATACTCTTTACAAAAATATAAATGATAAATTAAAAGGGTATGATGTAAAAATATCAAAAGACATTTCAAGAATGTATATAGAATTTATGGATAAGGATCTAGATAAAATTTTAAAAAGAATTAATTCTATATTTGGTATTCATGAGTATTTGGTTGCTTATAAAGTTACAACTGAAATCTCTACAATTGAAGAGAGTGTAAAAGAACTTGTACAAAAAAGTGATTTTAATACATTTAAAGTTGAAACTAAGAGAAGTTATAAAGCTTTCCCATATAATAGTGTTGAATTTTCTAAAAAAATTGGTGGGGTTGTATTAAAAAATACTGAAGGCAAGAAGGTAGATGTTCATAATCCTGATTTGTTATTAAATATAGAAATTAGGGAATACTATAGTTATATCTATACTAATAGTTATAAAGGTTTGGGTGGATATCCTAACTCTACGCTTGGAAAAGCAATGCTTATGTTAAGTGGTGGAATTGATTCTCCCGTTGCCGGATATTTAACTCTCAAGAGAGGTATAAAACTTGAATGTGTTTATTTTGAGGCTATACCACATACTAGTATAGAAGCTAGAAATAAGGTAATTGAACTTTCAAAAAAACTTTCTTTATATACTGATAAAATATCATTACATATTATTCCTTTTACTAAGATACAAGAAAGTATTTACAAGAATATAGATAGTGAATACTGTATTACTATTATGCGCAGAATGATGTATCGTATTACTGAGAGGTTATCTAAAATTAGAAAATGTTTAGTTATTTCTAATGGTGAATCTATTGGACAGGTTGCTAGTCAAACTTTAACTAGTATGTCTGTTATAAATAGTGTTACTAATATGCCTGTTATTAGACCGGTTGCATGTCTTGATAAGTTAGAGATAATTGATATTGCAAAAAAAATTGATACTTATGATATTAGCATTTTACCATTTGAGGATTGTTGTACAGTTTTTGTTCCTAAACATCCTGTTATAAATCCTAAATTAGAAAAATGTTTAGAATTTGAAAAAACTTTTGATTATGAATCTATGATTGATGAAGCTATAAAAAATGTTAATACTATAAATATTACAGAAGAATATTCTTCTTCTAATTATGAAGAGTTATTGTAGGAAATAATTTCCAGTTAAAATTATGTATTTATTGTAAAAAAAAACACATCCTATGAATGTATAGGAGGTGAAAACAATGAACAAAGAATCAATGAAAATGCATGTTCCAGGTGCTAAACAAGCTATCGATAAAATGAAATATGAAATAGCTAACGAATTTGGTGTTGAATTAGGACCAAATACAAGTTCATACGCTAATGGTTCAGTTGGTGGTGAAATCACTAAAAGATTAGTACGTCAAGGTATGAACCAATTAGGTGGAAATAGTAACTACTAATTAATAAATCGTATGAAAAAAGGTACTATGGTATAAAATAGTATCTTTTTTATTTATAAATTGGTTAAATTTATTATTCAAAGGGAAAAGTTACTTTACCAATGTTGTGTAATATGTTAGAATATTGGTTGTAGAAATGAGGGATATTATGAAAATTATGTCAATAAACGCAGGAAGTAGTTCCTTAAAGTTTAGTTTATTCAATATGGATACTAAAGAAGTTTTATTATCAGGACTTTTTGAAAGAATAGGAATTGAAGGTTCTTGCTATACACTAGAATATGGTGAATATAAAATTAAAAATGAAGCTCTAATGGAAACACATTTAGATGCAGTTAAGATTCTTATGGATAAGTTACTTGAACTTAAGATAGTTAATAGCTTAGAAGAAATCGATGGAATTGGTCATAGAATAGTACATGGTGGTGCTATTTATAAAGAATCTGTTGTTGTAACAGACAAGGTTTTAGATGATATTATTGCACTAAGTGATCTAGCACCTTTACACAATCCAGCACATGCTATGTGTATTAAAGCTTTTAGAGAGGTTTTACCTAATACTCCAATGGTAGTTGTGTTTGATACTGCTTTCCATCAAACTATTGAGAAAGATAGATTCTTATATCCAGTACCATATAATTGGTATACAGATTATCAAGTAAGAAAATATGGCGCACATGGAACTAGTCATAGATATGTTGCTAAAAAATTACAAGAAGAATTAGGAAGAGATGATTTAAATATTATTTCATGTCATTTAGGTAATGGTGGCTCTATTACTGCTATTAGTTGTGGTAAATGTGTTGATACTTCTATGGGATTTACTCCACATGCTGGTATAATGATGGGAACTCGTAGTGGTGATATAGATGTTTCTATGGTTCCTTATGTTATGGAAAAAGAAGGCAAGAGTGCTGGAGAAATCATGAATGATTTAAATAAAAAATCAGGATTTTTGGGAATTAGTGGATTAAGTAGTGATTCTAGAGATATTGAAGACGGAATTAAAGAAGGAAATGAAAGATGTATTCTTGCGCAAAAAATGTTTGTTAATTCTGTAATTAAGTATATTGCACAATATTATGTATTACTTGGACATGTAGATGTAATTGCATTTACTGCAGGTATTGGTGAAAAAAGTATATCTACTAGAAGTGATATTATTGAACGTCTTGCCCCTTTAGGAATTGAGATTGATCCTGAAGAAAATAATGTAAGAGGCAAATTTAAAAAGATTAGTTCTAAAAAATCAAGCGTTGATATTTATGTTGTTCCAACTAATGAAGAGTTAATGATTGCTGAAGATACGCTTAACTTAATTAAATAGATAGGAAGATAAAATGTTTAATGAGATTTACGAAAAAATAAAAAAATATGATACTATCGTTATAGTAAGACATATCGGTGCTGATCCTGATGCTTTATGTAGTCAAATTGCACTTAGAGATTCTATAAAGCTTACTTTTCCTAAGAAAAGGGTATTTTCTTGGGGAAGTACTAGTACTAGATTTAATTATTTGCCTAAATTAGATAGGCTTGAAGAAGTGTCTGACATACTTTTAATAGTGGTTGATACTCCTGATAAAAAAAGAGTTGATTTTTCTTTTACTACTAGTATAGATTATTCTATTAAAATAGATCATCATCCGTTTGTTGAGAAGTTTTGTGATTTAGAATATATTGATGATACTGCATCTTCTGCTTCTGAAATAGTGCTTGAACTTATAAATGAGACTCCACTTGTTAATAGTTTTGATATAGCTAATACTATCTTTACTGGTATTGCATCTGATACTAATAGATTTATGTTTAATGCTAGTTCAAAGGTTTTAGGACTTTGCTCTAGGTTATTAGAAGAATATAAGATAGATACTCAATTGGTATACTCAAATCTTTATACTAGACCTTTAACTGAAGTTAGACTTCAAGGATATATAGGTTTAAATATGAAGGTTACTGAAAATGGATTTGGTTATATTAAATTATTTGATGATGTACTAAATAATCTTTCTGTTGATTCTGGTTCTGCAGGTAATATGGTTAATACTTTTAATTATATAGAAGGAGTATATGCATGGGCTGTTGTTACTAAAGATTCTAAGAATGATTTATTTAAAGTCAATATTAGATCAAGAGGACCTGTAATAAATAGTGTCGCAGAAAAATATAATGGTGGTGGACATAAATTCGCTAGTGGAGCTAGAATTCATGATGAAGAACAAGTTGATTTACTTTTGAAAGATTTAGACTTAGCATGTTTAAAATATATTGAAGAGGAAGTGGCTAAGAATGAAGATTAATAGTGTAGATATGGATGTTATGGCGGTTAGAAGAAGCCAGTATCCTAGTGATAGTTTACCAGAATTTTTACTTATTGGTAAAAGTAATGTTGGAAAGAGTAGTTTTATAAATACTTTAGTTAATAGAAAAAATATTGCTAGAACTTCATCAGTTCCTGGAAAAACTCAAACACTTAATTTTTATTTAGTTAATAATGAATTTTATTTGGTGGATGCCCCTGGATATGGATATGCCGCAGTTAATAAGGCACAACAAAAAAAGTTTGGTCTTATGATTGAAGAATATTTGGAAAAAAGAAGTGAATTAAAAAGAGTTTTCTTGTTAATAGACTTTAGACTTAAACCAGGTGAAAATGATTTAATGATGTATAACTTCTTAAAATATTATAATATTCCTGTTACTGTTGTAGCTACTAAAACTGATAAGGTTGGAACTAGTAAAAAAGATAGAAACCTTAAAATTATAAAAGATACCCTTGATTTGGTTGTTGGAGATAATATAGTTTTATTCTCTAGTGTATCTAAAATGGGGAAAGAAGAAATATCAAATTTAATAGAAGATTTAATTTCATAAATCTTTTTTTTACACTTTTTTATCTTTCTCATACTATATGATGGGTGAGATAAGTTGAAAATATGTGATATTGATGATGATATATATAAGATATTTTTAAATGATTTAGAAATTAAAAATATAAATGTTGCATCAGAAAAAAGCCTAGAATCTACAATTAGAGGAGTTATTTTAAGATTAAAATCTAAATATGACATAGTACTTAAAGGATTATATGATGTTTCTATATTTATTAAGGAAGGAGTCTCTGCATATATAATCATTGAAAAAGTTAATACTTTTTTATTTAGGGAAAAAGATATAGATCTTAGAATTAAAATAATATTTAATAGTAAGTTCTATTTTAAAACTTTTGATTATGATGTTGTTAAAGCCTTTAATGATGTTTATTTTTATAATAATGAATATTATACTGAGGTTTCAAATTTAGAGGATATTAATAAATATATTGAATTTGGCGATATTATTTATGATGATAATTTAAATATTGAACACTTAGGTCTTAAAATTAATAAAAACTCTATCAAAATATAGGGTTTTTATGTTATAATACCCTTGTTTAAAGGGAGGGATAGTATGAGCTTACCTGTTGTTGCGTTGGTTGGTAGACCAAATGTTGGAAAAAGTACTATTTTTAATAAACTAGTCGGGGAAAAATTATCAATTATTGAGGATACTCCTGGAGTTACAAGAGATAGAATTTATAGTGAAGCTAAGTATAATGATTATAAATTTGATGTTATAGATACAGGTGGTATTGATACTGCGAATGAGGATTTTAATACTGATATAAAAATTCAAGCTAGTATTGCTATTGATGAAGCGGATGTTGTTTTATTTGTTGTTGATGGAAAAGAAGGTCTTACATCTAATGATTATGTAGTAAGAGATATGCTTAAAAAAAGTAATAAAAAAGTTATTGTCGTTATAAATAAGATTGATAGTAAAAAGTCTTCTAGTAATATGTATGATTTTTATGAACTTGGATTTGATAACTATATTGGTGTAAGTGGTGAACAAGGTACTGGTTTTGCTGAGTTATATCAACTTTTATTTGAAATGTTTGGTGATAAGAAAAATTCAACAAGGGAGGATAAAAGATTAAAGTTCTCTGTTGTTGGTAGACCAAATGTAGGAAAGAGTAGTTTAATTAATGCTCTTTTAAATGAAGATAGGGTTATAGTTAGCGATGTTGCTGGTACAACTAGAGATGCAATTGATACTGTTTTAAAGTATAATGGAGAAGAATATACAGTTATAGATACAGCTGGTATGAGAAAAAAAGGTAAAATATATGAGGCAGTAGAAAAATATAGTTTACTTAGAAGTATGAAAGCAATTGATAGAAGTGATATTTGCTTGTTAGTTATTAATGCAGAAGAGGGAATAATTGAACATGATAAACATATTGCTGGATATGTACTTGAAAAAGGAAAAGGCTTAATTATAGTTGTTAATAAATGGGATACTGTTAGTGATAAGACTATAAAGGAATATTTAAAGCTTATTAGGAGCGAATTTCAATTTCTTGATTATGTTCCTGTTGTATTTACATCTGCCTTAACTAAAAAAAGGATTCATACTATTATGCCAGAAATATTAAAAGTTGGTGAAAATATTTCTAGAGAGGTTCAAACTAGTGTATTAAATGAAGTAGTTAATGATGCTTATATGAGTAACCTTCCACCTTCATATAAGGGTAGAAGACTTAAAATATATTTTGCAAATCAATCTGGTACAAAGCCACCTAAGTTTACTTTCCATGTTAATAGTAAAGGGTTAGTTCACTTTTCATATAAGAGATATTTAGAAAATAAATTAAGGGAAAACTTTGATTTTGAAGGTACTCCAATTGTAATTCAGTTTAAAAATAGAGGTGAAGACTAGTGGGATTTTTTAGTGGATTATTTGTATCAAAAGAAGCTTTAGAAGAAGAATTAAAAGGTCTTGCTAAGGCACAAGAAGCAATGGATGAACGTTTTAATAAGAAGCAAATTTTACCTGAAGTTTATAAACAAAAGAGTTTGGAATTCATGGAAAAAAGAGAAAGAATTCAAAAAAAATTATCTAAATTCGATAAAGAATAACTAAATTTATACTCTTACATATAATTATGTAGGAGGTTTTTTATGTTTGGAGATTCTTTTTTTAAAAAAGTAGAGAAGAAAACTAACGTTAATAAGGAGACTATTTTATCACTTGCTTCTAAATTACAGGATTCTAATATGAAAGATGAGAATACACTTAGAGAGCTTATTCAAGAAATCAGTAATATAACCGGTAAGGAAGTAAGCAAGGAAAAATCTGATAAGATAGTAAACGCTATTTTAAAAGACAAAGTACCAGATGTCGATAAAATGATTTAAGAAATATTAACTTTTTAGTAATTTTGTGTTTCTTTTTACTAGAATAAATGGTATACTACTTATAAAGTAGGGGACTGATGATATGAGGTACTTGAATAAAAAGGTGGTTGCGTTATACGCAGTAATAATAGCATTTTTAATTGGTAGGGTATTTATATTTAGTGGAAGTCTTGTATCTAAATATACTTCTTTGTGTAATCCACTATTTTGGCTTTTTATGGCAATACTTTCTTATTTAGTCGCAAGAGATGAACCAAGTCAAAAAATGCGTAATAAGTATGATATAACTCAAAGTATAGTAATAATAGTTATTATTTATTGCATGATATATTTTTCACTAGGACTTGTATTTGGTTATGAAAGAAGTCCTTATTCGCATGAAGTTGTAGCAATACTTAAGAACTTATGGACATTTATTAGTGTTATAGTATTTCAAGAATTTACAAGATATCAACTTGTTAAGTTATCGCCTAAAAAGATTGGTTATTATGCTTTAATAACGGCTTTGTTTATAATCGCAGAAATAGACTTTTGGAATTTTTCAAGTAATTTTTCTAACAATGTAGAATTCTTTAAATATATGAGTCAGACTATTGTTCCTCTTATTGTCACTAACTGCTTATTTACATATTTAAGTATAATGTCAGCTAATCTACCTGCGACAATATACAGATGTTTACTTATGCTTATGACAATATTACTTCCAATATTCCCAGCACTAAACTGGTTAATTAAAGCAATGATGGAAATAGTACTTGTTATAATTGCTTCTTTATATGTAAACTATGTTGACATTAAATCTTCTAGAATAATGACTAGAAGACAAGTAAAAAAAGAGAGTGTAGTATCTTATATTCCTTTTGTAATAGTCTTAGTAGTATTGGTTTGTTTCATTAGTGGTACATTTAAATATCAACCAATCGCAGTGTTATCTAACAGTATGCTTCCTACATTTGCTAGGGGAGATGCTGTAATAATGAAAAAAATTGATAAGAAAGATTTGAAAAAATTAAAAAAAGGTACTATACTATATTATAGTAAAGAGGGTAGGTTAATCGTACATAGAATAGTCAGTGTTAAACATACTGATGATGGTAAGGTTGAAGTTACAACTAAAGGTGATAATAATAATGCAAATGACCCATGGGTTATAACCGAGGATGATATGATTGGTACAGTATCTTTCATGATACCATATATTGGTTATCCATCAGTGTGGGTTAATGAATTATTGAAGTAATGAATAAAAAAGGGTGATTTTAGATGATTGAAAAAGAAATGCAAGTTTCGGTGCAAAAGTTTTTAAAAATTTTATGGGCTACATTATCATTGCTAGTTCTTATAATATCTCTTTGGATAATATTTGATTGTTTTAGGAAAACTCCTGATCAACAAAAGCTTATCATGAATTATAATTCAAATACTAATTTAGATTATAAAGTTTATTTGAAACCTAATAAGTTTTATGAACGTAGTTTTATGGAGAAAAATAAAAAGTATATTTCAAGTATAATTGATTATATCGATGTTGACTTGAATTATATGTTTAATACTACTGCATTAAGTGATACTACTTATAGTTATAGTGTATCTGCGGTTATAAGTAGTGATTATGATTTAAATGGTGTTACTGCTGAACTTTGGAGTAAGAGTTATCAATTAGTTGCTCCTAAATCACTTACTAAAACGTCATCTAGTGGATTCCAAATCAAAGAGAATTTAAAACTTGATTATAATAAATATGATTCACTAGCTACTAGTTTTAAAGAGCAATATGGTATTGCATCTGATACTAAACTTACTATATTAATTAATATTAGATCTAATACTACTATTAAAGATTATAGTAAATCAGTACCAGCTACTAAAACAATTTCACTTGTTATGCCACTTAATAAGGCAGTAACTGATATTACTGTTACTGGAGTAGAACCTGTTTCAACTAATGTTACTGAAACAATTAAAGGTGGAAGACATATTAACTATGTATTATTAGTAGCATCTGTTATTGCAATGCTTGTATCAGCACCTATATGCTTTATATCATTCTATAAATTATTTAAAATCACTAATGTATCTCAATATATTGTTGAACAAAAGAGAATCCTTAAAGGATATGGAGATGTTATTGCTGAAGTTACAACTAAACCTGACTTAAGGGGATTAAAAATAATAGAAGTTAAAGACTTTGAAGATTTAGTTAATATTGAGGAAGAATTAAGAGTACCTATATTGTTCTATGAATTAATTCATGAGAGTGAATCTTGGTTTATAATAACAACAAGTACACAAGCTTATAGATATATCTTAAAATCACATGCTGATTTAGAAGAAATATATAATAAAGGTAATAAGACAAAGGAAAACATTTAATTGTTTTCTTTTTTTTGTAATAGCTTCAACTATTTGTCATATATTTAATTGAAAATATATAGAAGAGAGTTGATTTTATGGATAAGATGGAAATTATTAAAAATATTTCTAGTAGAACTGGTGGAGAGATATATTTAGGCGTAGTAGGTGGCGTTAGAACTGGTAAGAGTACTTTTATAAAAAAAGTTATTGAAAATTTAGTAGTGCCTTACATTGAAGATGAGTATGAGAAAAAAAGAGCATTAGATGAAATACCTCAATCCTCTGGTGGTAAGACTATAATGACTATTGAGCCTAAATTTGTTCCTACTAGCGCAGCTAAGATTACAATTGATGATTTTACTTGTAGTATGAGATTAATTGATTGTGTTGGATATGTCATTAATAACGCTAAAGGTGCTGAAGATGAAAATGGACCTAGAATGGTAAAAACCCCATGGTATGATGAAGAGATTCCTTTTGTTGAAGCAGCTGAAGTTGGTACCGAGAAGGTTATTAAGGATCATTCAACTATTGGTATTGTTATGACTACTGATGGCTCTATTGGGGAATTTGATAGAAGTGATTATCTTGATGCTGAAAATAGAGTTATAACTGAATTAAAAGAAATTGGGAAACCATTTATAGTCGTTTTAAATACCACACATCCTACATTACCTGATACAGAACGTCTTGCACAATCTTTGAAGGATGAATATGGAGTTCCTGTTCTTCCGATAAGTGTTGAGACTATGACTGATAAGGATATAACTAATATATTGAGAGAAGCGTTATATGAATTTCCTATTGTTGAAGTTAAAGTTGATATGCCTGAATGGATCGCAATACTTAATTCTAAACATGAAGTAAAGAAAAAATATATAGAGTCTATAAAAGAAAGTGTAGTTGAAGTAGATAAATTAAGGGATATTGATAATATTACTAGTCACTTCTTAGATAATGAATATATAGAAAAAGCATATTTATCTAATGTTGATCCTTCTACTGGAGAAGTTACCATCACACTTGATGCACCTAGCGAATTGTATAATAATGTTCTAACAGATATTATTAAAATAGATGTAAAAAATAAAGCCGAATTATTATCTTTATTTCAAGAATATAATGAAGCAAAAGTTGAATATGATCAAATTAAATACGCACTTAAAATGGCTAAACAAACTGGATACGGGGTTGCTTCTCCAACTCTTGCAGATATGAAACTTGATACTCCTGAAATAATTAAACAGGGTTCTAGATATGGAGTTAAATTAAAAGCAGTAGCTCCTTCAATTCATATGATTAGGGTTGATGTTAACAGTACATTTGAACCTATTATAGGTAGTGAACTTCAAAGTAAAGAACTTATTAATTATCTAATGCGTGACTATGAAGTTGCACCTCAGAATATTTGGAAGAGTGAAATCTTTGGAAGAAGTTTAGATGTTATAGTACAAGAAGGTATTCAGTCTAAGATAAGTTTGATGCCTGAGAATATAAGATTTAAACTTGCACAGACTTTATCTAAAATAGTTAATAAAGGTTCTAACAATTTAATTGCAATTGTTATATAGATGTCAAATAAGACATCTTTTTTTTAAATTTGTAAATTTTGTGTAAATTGCTTGATTTTGATAGTGTTTCATGCTATTCTGTATATGTAAGCATAATGTGCTTAATATAAATTATGGAGGTAATAATAATGAAAAAATCTGAATTAGTAGAAGCAGTAGCAGCTGCATCTGGATTAACTAAAGCTGATGCAACTCGTGCAATTGATGCAACATTTGCAACAATCACTGAAGCATTAAAAGCAGGAAACAAAGTACCTGTTGCTGGATTTGGAACTTTTGCAGTTTCTCAAAGAAAAGAACGTAATGGACGTAACCCACAAACTGGTGCTCCAGTTGCAATCCCAGCTAGAAAAGCGGTTACTTTCAAAGCAGGAACAGCTTTAAAAGAATCAGTTAACTAATATAAACAGAACTTAATGTTCTGTTTTCTTTTGCCTAAATGTTTATATTATGTGGGTTTTGTGTTATAATGTAGTTGGAGGAATGACATGCTAGAGATTGCCTTAAAGTTACTTAAAAAAATAGAAAAAAGTGGATTTAGTGCTTATATAGTTGGTGGATTTGTAAGAGATTATATTATGGGTAGAAATTCAGCTGATGTAGATATTGCTACTAATGCAACACCAAAGCAACTAAGAGAGATTTTTCCTAATTCAAGTATTGCTAAAGAAGCTTATGGTTCTATTACTGTTGTTTTAAAAAAAGTAAGATTTGAAATTACTACTTTTAGAAGAGAATTAACTTATTATAATAATAGGAAACCTATTGAAATAGAATATATAGATGATTTATTAGAGGATTTAAAAAGAAGAGATTTTACTATAAATACTTTATGTATGGATAGTAATAAAAATATAATAGATTTACTTAATGGTAGAGTTGATATTGATAATAAACTTATAAGGACAGTTGGAGATAGCGTTGAAAAATTTAGTGAAGATGCACTTAGAATTTTAAGAGCTGTTAGATTTGCTACCATTCTTAATTTTAATCTTACTCCTGAAGTTTATGATGCTATTATAAAAACAAAGAAATATTTATCTAATATATCTTATAATAGAAAAAAAGATGAACTTGATAAAATATTTATGAGTCCTAATGCTAAACATGGTATTGAACTTATTAAAAGATTAGGACTTGACTCATCACTTGAGATATATAATATTGATGAAATCAAATTATCTACAGATTTAGTTGGGATATGGTCTTCATTAAATGTTAGTCCTAATTATCCTTTTACTAAAGCTGAGAAGGAATTAATGGATAAAATTAAAGAAGTTGCGCCTCTTGATAATTATGATAGGAGAGTTCTTTATAAATATGGACCATATGTGAATAGGGTTGCGGCTATTAATAAAGGTTTAGATGAGAGCGTGGTTGTTAATGTTTATAATAGTCTTCCTATAAAGGCTAAGGGTGATATTAATATTAGTGCTAAAAAGATAATGGAGATATTATCTATGCCTCCTGGAAAATATCTAAATAAAATATATATTGATTTAGAAAATAAGATTATAGATGGCTTGCTTGTTAATGATAGTAAAAATATAGAGTCTTATATAATAAATAACTATAGGGGGAAATTATGAAAAAAGACAAAATGATTAACTTATTAAAAGAAAAAAGCATAATTATACCTATTTATATATATAAACTTTATCCACAGTTAAATATAGATTTAGAAACTTTTATGTTTTTGATGTATTTATATAATTCTGGGGATAAGATTATATTTGATGCTCACAAAATTAGTGAAGAATTTGGAACAACCTTAGAGAAGGTTCTTTCGTATGTAGATAAACTTAGTAATAATAAATTAATTAATTTTTGTATTATTAAAAATGATAAAGGTATAAGTGAAGAATATATTTCTTTAGAATATTTTTATGAAAAGCTTTCATTACTTCTTATGGATTCTAATAGTAATGATACGGATAATAATAGTAAAACTATATTTGAACTTATAGAAAGAGAGTTTGGTAGAGTACTAAGTCCAATGGAATATGAAATAATAAAAGCTTGGACTGAAAATAATATAAGTAATGAGCTTATTGAAGAAGCTGTTAAAGAAGCAATATTTAATGGTGTTACTAATCTTAGATATATAGATAAAATATTATATGAGTGGCAGAAAAAAGGTATAAAAAATAAACATGATGTTGAAGAAAATAGGCAAAGGTTTAAAAAAGAAAAGCCAGAAAAAATGGAAGTATTTGAATATAATTGGCTTGAGGATGATGAATAATGCAGGAAATATTTGATTATCTTGATGCGTTAATTCCAAATCCTAAATGTGAACTTAATTTCAATTGTGACTACGAATTATTAATCGCAGTAGTACTTAGTGCACAAACTACTGACAAAAGGGTGAATGAAGTAACTAAAGTATTATTTACTAAATATCCTACTTTGGAAGATATAAACAAAGCTGATATTTCTTCTATAAAAGAAATAATTAAAAGTATTGGTACATTTAATAAAAAGGCTGTGTTTGTTAAAGAAATTGCTAAAACTCTTTTAGAAAAATATGATGGCGTAGTTCCTAGAACTCATGAAGAACTTGAAGCTATACCTGGTGTTGGTCATAAAAGTGCTAATGTTGTTTTAGGTGTTTTATATAATATTCCTACTTTTGCTGTTGATACTCATGTTGAAAGAGTTAGTAAAAGACTAGGATTAGCAAGTGCAAAAGATGACGTTATACAGGTTGAAAAAAAACTAATGAAAAAAGTTCCTAAAGATAGGTGGATTAGGACTCATCATCAGTTTATACTTTTTGGAAGATATTATTGTAAAGCTGTTAAGCCATCTTGTGATAATTGTAAATTAAAAGATATATGTCGCAAGGATACTTTAAAGAGAAGATAATTCTCTTTTTATTTTATTCCCTTAATTATTATATTATAACGTGTTTGTGTTTTAATACCTTTAACTTCATCAATCATTTTATTTAATACTTCTATTATATTTTCTGTTTTCAAAATAATCACCTATTAGATATTATCATATATTTTTTATATTTTGTCTTATTCGACAAAACTAGATATTTTTCTATAGTAAAATTTATAAAAATGTAGTATAATTTAGAATAGGTGATCAGATGAAATATCCGGGTGGAGTGAAAATGTCTAATGCTATTAAAGATATATCCTATGGAAATAGGGGAATGTCTTTAGAAGAAGACTTAAATATTAGTAATTCATATTATGTGGATAGGGGTGTTGCGTTTATATATAAAAAACCTACACCAATTCAAATTACTAAGGTTGATTACCCAAGTAGAAGTAGTGCAGTAATTAAAGAAGCATATTTTAAGGAACCATCTACAACTGATTATAATGGGTTATATAAAGGACATTATATAGATTTTGAAGCAAAAGAGACTAATAATTTAACATCATTTCCACTTGCAAATATTCATAAACACCAAATTAAACATATAAGAAATATAAGCGCAAATGGTGGAATATGCTTTCTTATAGTAAGATTTACTAAGTTAAATAAAAACTTTTTACTTACTGCGAAAGATTTTATAAATTTTATTGATAATTTTAATAGAAAATCCATTCCTTTGTCTTATTTTGAAGCAAATGCCTATATACTAGAGTATGGGTATATGCCAAGACTAGATTATATTAAGGTAATAGATAATTTATTGGAGGTGTCTAAATGACAAATAAAAAACAATCTACTAGTACATCTAAAAGAACTAAAAAAAGTTATAAATTAAAAAAACCAAATCTTTCTTTTGATGATCCTAGAGTTAAATGGGGGATTGTTGGAATTATAGGTGTAATTCTAAGTTTAATATTTATGGGAGGATTTTTTACTTTCTTATTAATATTTGGTGTTGCATTTATACTACTTGCATCAAAACTAGTTAATAAATTGACTAAAAATGGTAAAAGAAAAAAAGTTCTTAATATTATAGTGATTATTTTCTTATCACTTTGTATATTTGCAGTTGTATGTATACTTCTATTCTTTGCATATGTAGTTAAGACAGCGCCTGAATTTGATACTAAAAGATTGGTTCGTTCGGAATCAACACTTGTATATGATTCTAAGAATGAACTTATTACTGAACTTGGAACTGCGAAAAGAGAGAATATCACTTATGATGAAATGAGTGAAGTATTAATAGATGCAATAATTGCTACTGAAGATTCTAGATTTTTCCAACACAATGGATTTGATGCTGCTCGTTTCTTTAAAGCTTCAGTTGGTCAAGTTGTTTATAAGTTACTTGGAAAAAGTGCTAATGCTGGTGGAGCTTCAACTTTATCTATGCAGGTTATAAAAAATAGTTTTACTTCTAAAGAAGCAAGAGGTTTTGAAGGAATAAAAAGAAAATTTACTGATATATATTTAGCTGTATTTAAACTTGAGAAAAATTATACTAAACAAGAAATAATAGAGTTTTATGCTAATAACCATTTCTTAGGAAGTAATGCTTATGGTGTTGAGCAAGCAGCAAAAACTTATTTTGGAAAAAGTGCATCAGAACTTAATTTGGCTGAGGCGTCCCTAATAGTTGGATTGTTTAAAGCTCCTACTTCTTATAATCCTTATATTAACCCAAAAGCTGCAACTACAAGAAGAAGAACAGTATTAAATCTTATGTATAAACATGGTTATATTACAAAAGAAGAAAGAGATATGGCTGATTCAATTCCAGTACAAAGTTTACTTGTTGGAAATAAAGGTGATACTTCAGAATTCCAAGGATATATTGATACTGTTGTAAGAGAAATTCAAAAGAAATATAAAGTTAATCCTTATAATACACCAATGTTAATATATACTAACATGGATAGAGAAAAACAAACTGATGTTGATAAGATATTCAGTGGAGAAACATTTAAATGGGAAAATAGTTACATTCAAGCTGGTGTTGCGGCAGTTGATGTTAAAACTGGTAAGATAATAGCACTAGGTAGTGGTCGTAATAGAGATGTTATTGATTCATATAACTTTGCTACTGATATAAATAGACAAATTGGTTCTACTGCTAAACCGGTAATAGATTATGCACCTGGTATGGAATTCCTAAATTGGTCAACTTACCAAATATTTAGTGATACAAAATATACTTATTCAAGTGGTCAAGAGATAAGAAACTCTGACCGTGGATATATGGGAAATATAACTCTTAGAACTGCACTTGCACAATCTAGAAATATTCCTGCTTTAAAAGCATTCCAAGCGGTAAGTAAAGAAATAGGAGTCGAAAAATATCAAAAGTTTGTTGAAAGCTTTGGTATTAAAACTGAAAGTTATTTCCATGAAGCACATTCGATAGGTTCATTTAATGGATCTAATCCACTTACTATGGCTGCTGCTTATGCTGTGTTTGCTAATGGTGGTTATTATTATGAGCCTTATACAGTTAATAAAATTGTATATAGAGATTCTGGAGAAGTAATAGAATATAAATCAGAGGGCAAAAGAATTATAAGTGATTCAACTGCATTTATGATTACTGATGTGTTAGTGACTGCTGTTCAAAGTGGTTTAAGTAGTGGTGCTAGAATGAATGGTTATAATATTGCTGCTAAAACTGGTACTACTAACTATCCTGAAGAGGTTTCTAGAAAGAAAGGATTACCTAGTTCAGCAATTCCGGATTCATGGTTAATTGGATATAATTCAGATGTTTCTATTGGTTTATGGTATGGGTGTGATGAACCAACTAAAACACAGTACTTAAGTGTAAATAGTGCTGGTAAATATAGGGGATTGTTATTTAGAGCAGTCGCAAGTAAGGTAATGAAAAAAGGAACTAAATTTGAAGTTCCAAATAGTGTTGTAAAAGTTGGAATTGAAAAGGGAAGTAATCCACCGGTACTTGCTAGTGATTCTACTCCTTCTTCACAAGTTGTATATGAATACTTTAAAAAGGGTACTGAACCAACTGAAAGGTCCGTTAAATATAATAAACTTGCTAACGCTACAAATTTAAAAGCTGAATACAACGCAAGTGCTTTAAGCTTAACACTTACTTGGTCTAAATCTTCATCAAAAGATGAAAAGAATGATGAGTATGGTCCTCTTGGATATAAGATATATAAAGATAATAACTATTTAACATTTACTACTGATCCTAGTTATACAATATTAAATGTAAGTGATCCTGAGGGAACTTATAAAGTCGTTACTTCTTATAAGAATTATAGTGATAATGAAAGTTCTGGAGTAACATATACATATAAAATAAAAGATACAAATGAATTTAGTGCTGTTTTAAAACATAAGAATTCATCATATAAAGTTGGTGATACATTATCTTCATTTGATAAGGTTCCTTCTATTGATGATGTTATAGCTTACTTAAATAAAGAAGATGTTACATCTGGTGCTTCAATTGAAGTTAAAATCGTTGATCCATCTGGTAATGAAGTTGATGAAGTTGATAGTTCGGTAGAAGGTGCTTATACAATTACATATACTATAACTTATGAGGAACATTCTAAAACATTATCTAGGACAATAAAAATAAAAGGCTAGTGATAGCCTTTTTTCTATGTAATAAAATGTACAATTCCCATAAATATTATTCCAATTAAAATATACTTAACCACAACAGCTTTTTTTGAATATTTATTTGCATTAGGAATTAGTTCTTCGATTGATAGACTTATCATTATTCCTGCTATTAGTGCGTATAGAAGATTTATAAATATATCGGATGCTATGTTTTTTAAGAATAGGTATGCAAGGATTGAACCAAAAAATTCTGAAATTCCTGATATAAAAGTATATAGTATTGCTTTTGTTTTACTACCGGTTCCAAAATATAAAGGTACTGAAATACTTATTCCTTCTGGGATATTATGAAGAGCAATGGCTATTGCTAGTGTAATACCTAATTTTGCATTAGCGTTTGTTGTTAGAAATGTTGCTATTCCTTCGGGAATATTATGTAGAATTATTGCTAACATCGAAAATATTCCTATTTTGTATAATTTACTATCTTTTGCTTTTTCAAAATCTGATGGAAGATATTTGTTTATAAGTAATGATACAATTACTCCAATAGCCATAAATGATAGTGTAAGTAGGGTTGATGGGAATATATAAAAGCTTTTACTAAGGCCTATTACTGAGGATGGAATTAAATCCAATACGCTAACTGCTATCATTACTCCTGATGCAAAAGATAGAGATTTACTTATTAGTTTATTTTTATCTTTATATTCAATGAATAATACAGCGGCACCTAAGAGTGTAGAAATACTAGCTAAAAAGCTTACTAAAAATGCAAAGTTCATGCGATCACCAATTAATTATATGCATTTTTGACAAATACTTGTTTAAGGTGTGTTATTTTATATTGTAAATAATGGTAGGTTGTGTATAATAATCTTGAAAAAGAGAGGAATTGTTATATGAAACATGATGGCTTTTTATCTTGTACTTATGGTGAAAAATTAATAAAAGATGATAATGGTCTTAAAAATATTCCATTAAGTGATGATGAGATGGATGATTATAATATTTTTATGAAGCAATATGGGTTTATGCCTGATTATGAATTTGATTGTTATGTAGTTAGAAATGTGGGTGCTTTTATGGGCAATGTTATTAGTTTAGATGTGCTTAATGATCCATATAGTGATGACTATAGATATTATAGAAAATATGTGGATAAAGGATATAAGCTTATTACTGGTCCATCTTCTCCTGATAGTTTTCTTGGTTTAGGGGTTTTTGTACTAATTATATTGATGTACTAAGTGTTGATAATAAGAAGCAAAAGAAAAAATCAAATATATTATATGGAAAGTTCTAACATAGGGTTAGAATTTTTCTGCTCAAATTCAAAGGTAAATGCAACTTTTGAAAGTTAAATG
>UMGO01006327.1_pt1 | contig 56266 bp, 57 predicted proteins | sample 1965301 | NCBI WGS metagenome assembly UMGO01 (sample SAMEA4836074, study PRJEB28245) | human gut metagenome | biome: gut microbiome; material: fecal sample | place: Denmark | collected 2008 | reverse complement strand
CTCTGAACTCCGGTACTCATTGACTTGACTGGAATATTCCGCTCAAATCCAATTCCCATTCCAAGAGCCATCATCTTACCTACCTGATCACGGAATACACGTGACGGGGAATGGATACCAAGGAAATTCTTGGCCGCATTCAGTGCGCTTTCCGCTGCACCTTTGGCAGCTTCTACAATTGCTCCTGCGGCACCCTTGAGGCCGTTCGCAATTCCTTTAATGATGTTCATTCCTACGCTGCCCCAATCAACACTTGTAAATGCGTTCTTTACTTGGCTGATAATCGATGGAATCTTACTAATAATCTGTGGCACTGCCTGTATAAGTCCGGTTCCCAGAATCGTTATAATCTTAATTCCAGCAAGCAAAATCTTCGGCAGATTGGAAATAATTGCCGTTGCTAACTGCCCGATAATCGTCGGTGCCTTATTAATTAGCTGTGGAAGTGCATTCACAACTCCCTGAGCCAGTCCCACCAATAGGTTAATGCCTGCGTCTACCAATTGCCCAACGTTAGACAGTAAGGAACTGACCAACGTCACAATCATCATGAGTGCTGTTGGAATCAATGTAGGTAACTGCTGCGCAATGCCTGTAATGAGTGTTGACACGATCGCTATTCCGCCCTGGATAATTGCGGGCAAGTTTGCTGTAATCGCAAGCATGAGGTTATTCAGCATCGTAGCGCCTTGCGCAATCAAATTCGGTAATGCTGCTACAATTCCATTGCAGAAATTGGTAATAACCTCCGGTCCCTTAGTCTGCATCATAAGCAGTATCTGGTCTATCTGTGTACCGAACTGGCTGTATAATAAGCCAAGCCCCACGGCTACAAGAGCAACTACCGCTGCTATATTCATAAATCCCAATAACTGAGGAACGAAACTTGCTGCTTTTGATAAGACTGGTGCAAATGCATCTCCTGCTACTCCAAGATAGCCTATGAATTTATTTGCAAATCCGGATATCTTTGGTAATACCGAATTAAGTGCCCCTCCTAGCAATGAACCAAATCCCTTTGCCCCATTCGCTATGGTCATAAACGTTCCGGATATACTACTTCCAATGGATTTAACAACGCCTGTTATCTTTGGAAATTTTCCGGAAATAGCTGGTCCGATTTTTCCAAATGAAGCTGCAATTCCTTTTGGAATTTCTGCGAAATCATTTACAAGCTTACCAAGTGGGCCAGAACTAACGGAGCTACTTACTTTTCCAAATATCTTAGTTAGACTCGGAGACAAATCTTCAAACGGAAGTAGTATGGCATCCTTAATGTTACGGAATACCTTCGCCCCGGATTGCATACTTGTCCTAAGACTCTTGATTCCTCCCGGAATCTTCTGAAACTTAGCGGTAACTCCACCGCTAACCTCCCCTAATCCGCCGAGGACATCGGAAAATGTTCCGGCGCTCTTGCCAATCAGTGAAAATGCTGGGACTGCACCGACCAATACCCCGGTCAATTTACCAAGATTCATTAGCTCATCTGTGGACATTCCTTTTGTTTTTTCGGCAAAACCGGCAATTGCATCTGTAAAGCTTTTAAGCATCGGAACTTTATTTCCAATTTCATTGATGAATCCAACAAAGCCTCCTGATGCATATGCTTCATTTAAGTCAGATATAGCCTTAACGCCAACAGAAGCAAGATTTTTTAATGGGACCTCAACAGATTCATAGATTGAAATTCCGAGTCCTTCCAGCCCAGATTTTAAAATTGTAATCTGGCCAGCAAGGTTATCTTGCATGGTCGCCGCCATTTCAGCTGCAGCGCCATCTGCATTGTAGATGGAATCCTTTAACTTGTTGAAGTCTTCATCTGATGCATTGACAATAGCAAGGAGTCCAGACATTGCCTCCTGTCCCGCAAGAGACGTCGCTATCTGAGTCTGCTCTGCCTTTGATAGACCGCTAAACCCACTACGAAGATCTGACATAACGGTATCCAGGGATTTCACATTTCCTACTGAATCCGTTAACGACAGGCCTAACGTATTCATTGCGGTCTGTACTTCTTTTGTAGGCTTCGTCAGTCTACTCAACATCTGTCTCAGAGAAGTACCTGCCTGTCCTGCCTTGATTCCGGAATTCGCCATCAATCCAATGGCCACGCCACAATCTTCAACACTGAATCCTAACGCTCCAGCCACAGGTGCAACATACTTGAATGTCTCTCCCATCATAGAAACATTCGTATTTGCATTAGATGATGCTGCCGCCAAAACATCGGCAAAATGCGTAGAATCCTGCGCCGACAATCCAAATGCCGTTAACGCATCAGTTACGATATCAGAAGTTGTCGCGAGATTCTCTCCGGAAGCAGCCGCTAAATTCATGATACCCTCAATACCATTGAGCATGTCTTCGGTTTTCCGGCCCGCCATAGCCATGTATTCCATAGCCTGCGCTGATTCTGTGGCTGAGAACTTAGTCTTGGCTCCCATCTCTTTTGCCTTATCTGCCAGAGATGACAACTCATCACCCGTCGCTCCAGATATGGCAGACACTTTCGACATTTCTGCTTCAAATGTCATTCCGACTTTAATGGCCGCGGTACCAATCTCACCTACTTTTCCAGCTACCTTGGTCATCGCATTGCCAACTGCTACACCTAAACCTGTAGTGGCAATCTTGCTGATCTTACTAACGCCCTCATTAAAACCTTTTTCATTTATCTTGGTATCAAAATTCAAATATCCGTCTGCCATACTATCATCCTTTCTGATAGCACGGCTCAACGGCTCACATGTGCTTTTAAATCTTAATATTTATTTCTCTTTTACATTCCCGACAATTTAGATACACTCCACTACATTTGGCTGTATCCTCGTAAATCAATAACTTCTTACCACAATAAGGACATCTGTACCATTTTCGTTCTGTCGGGATCTTAATCATATGTTTCATCACGCGAACATATCTCCAATCTCATAATCTGTCATTTTCCTGCGCTTCTTTTTCTTGAGAGCAACTGCCTCTTGAATCTTCTTTACTCTCTTGCGCTCGTCCTTATCCTTGATATCCCGGAGGTCTGTGTTCCGGTACAAAATGCGCTGTTTGATTTCTGTGTTGTCCGGAAGTCCGATGAACAGCGTCTGAAACTCCCACCAGTGCATATATGGCACAGACTGCAGGTCGATTCCGTATGCTTCGCGGAATGCGCTGTAAATCCAAACCATATCCTCATCGAAAGAATACACTTGTTTTGGTGGAAGCATTGGCTCATCGGATTCTTCGCCATCCTGCCTCATTGTAAGAAAATCCCCTAGAGCTTCAATCGCCTCTTCCAAATCGTCCGGAATTCCATCTGTATACCACTGCAATAATAGCCGGCACTTAATTTGCCACGGGACATCCTCGTCTTCCACCAACTTCGTGAATCGTATCCATTCCCGGAAATCTGTCTCGACCTCATAGTCTTTCCCGTTTACGCATACCGTATCGGGAAACTTATCAATCAGAATGTTCATGGCGTGCTACCTATTACCATTAGGATAATAACTAACATTTCCTTTATTGTGCTTCTTTCCATGCTGTTTATTGTAATTACGGTTCTGCTGCCTGTTTCCGTGCTGCTGAACCATATAATCACTATATTTCTCATTCAGTTTAAGCGCCTCATCATTTTCGAACTTAAGAAGTGCATCTGTGGCATCGAGACATGAATTAAGGCTGGTTCTACCCTGGAACATCTCCTCGTGTGCTCCCTCTCCGATCACCCGGTCGAAAAAGTTAAAATAACACTGACACTGCGCGCGAATAATATCCGCTGTCTTTCCGGTTTTCGGTACTTGTGCTGCTTCATCAACCATTAATTTCTTTGCTTCGTCCAGATTTTCTAAAAAATCAACATCTGTAAAATCAATCTCTGCTTCGAGATTTCCGTATTTAAAAAGGCTCATCGGCTCACTCTCCTATCTTTTTATTAATCCGCTACAAACGTACATGTCTGCCAGTTGTCTGTTGTCGTAGCGGTACCCTTGATTTTCTCGCCATTGGCTTTCAGGCTACCTTTATAGATCAGCGCATCCGTTCCATCTCCTGAATTGTCTGGAACAACGCTCCAATCACGCTTTCTAGCAACACATGTATTCGGTGTATCTGCCTTAATATCAAAAAGATCTACCACAACGATGCTTACCTGCGCATCAGAGCCGAGAAGCTCATCATCTGTGACCTCTGCGATTTTCTGTTGTACCAGATCATTGGTATAACGGTCAAATTCATAATCGTTTGATGGGGCATATCCCACAACATCTGTTCTCTCACTTTCTTCGTCCACATAATGGCGGCTGTACTCAGAAGCGTTCTTGCTCTCAGACATGGACGTGAATCCTGTCATTCTGGTATATGTCTTTCCGTCACCGGCAACGTCCATAAATGCCACTCTTTTGTGTCTTCCGACTAATTTCTTTTTTGTATCTGCTCCTGACATTTTGTACCTCCTACTTATAAATCAATCTGCAAATCATCTGATACCGCCCCAGATCTTCCTCTGTGCTAAATAAATAGCCGGACTGCAACACGTCTACCCGTATAGCATCGTGCCCGTCCAGCTCTGGGAGGATATCGTCTAAATTGTTCTGTTCTGTCCATTCCGCAAAATCCTGATAAAAACCACTGTTGGCAATGCCTGTTCTGGCGTCACCATCATAAGCTTCTTTCGAAGTGAATGCGAACTGGAATTGTTTCAGGCGGCTCCCATCTACATATCTTTTATAAATAGGATCTGCCCCAATTGGGTCTATAGAATATTCCATTCCATTGCCAAGATAATCAATATTAATTTTCCGGTCATCAATATCCGGGTACGTCATTACATAATCCCGGATACTCTGGATAATCGGTTTCTTACCGTCCTGCAATCTGCTCTGCTCCTTTCAGAATAGCCTCCTTGTTGCTTGCCTTCATCTTTTCGAACCATCTCGCTTTAGACTTATGCTCGTAATACTGCCGGCGGGCATAAGGTGCCAGATACTCAATGGATCCAGAACCTATCACAGTTCCAAGCGTTGCTGACTTAATCATCATACCTGTTCTCCTTGGCGTGAGCGGATTCATATATCTCAGGCATTCGGAATCGACAAACTCTTGAGCTTTCGAAAAATTCTCTGCTTTTGTCCGGGCAAATGACGGATTCCATTCAAGCTTCGCTTGGACAGAACCGTTCGCCGTTACCTCTGTGAATACGCTTCCTCTTGGAGTCGTAATGCTGAAATTTTTCTTTGATGCCATCTTAAGCGCCTCCTATTCTCCAATGCGGGAGACCTCCGAAGCGGTTGTCTGACCAGGACAATACTTTACAGTGTCTCAATCGCACATCGGTGAGATCTGCTGGCTTTTCAATCTCCTTGTCACATTCTCCCAGAACAATATGATCATCAATCTGAATCGTCCAGCAATCTCCCGGATTATCTTTCTTCACATATTCCTCTGGTGGAAGATACTGATTTGCATTCCCCACATCTGTAGGAATACGAATCTTGTACACTTCTGCGCTGTTAAGTCCGGAATCTCCAACAGATGCCTTGTGATCCACGTACACATGTACATCTCTAACCACCGTTCTGTGCCAGGTGTCAAATGTGTTCTTTTTTCCGGGAATTCGGTTATAGATTGTAATCGTCGCATTTGTCAGCATGACAACACCCTACCTTTCTTGATAACCACCCGATCGGAAGCAAATATGTAGATGCAGCTTCATACGCTTTCTTTCTGATCAGCTCTTCCATTGTCTGACCGTCAGCCTGCTCTACCGCATAGGATACACTGTATCCATCGTTATTCTCAGACTTGACCGTACCTGCTTCCTGCTTCTTTTTACAGGAATAATACACGTCAGCCACCGCGCACACTGCATCTTTTACTGCAGTATTTTCAACTGCAAAAATATTTCCTCTGACATAAGTCAGTTTCCTGATATAAGCTTCAGCCCTGCGCTCAGCAGATGGATATTCCCTTTCAGGAATATCCCCGCCATAGTGATCCGCATAATATGAATAATCTGCGTACATTTACTCCTACTCCCCTGCTTTCAGAATTGAGAACGGACATCTTTTGGTTTTATCTTTTGCAAGTGCATTGATTGGGTTTGGAATCTCCCAGCCAAGACGCATTACTGCACGAAGTGCAACCATGTCATTCTGCATCAGGTTGTATGCAATAGATCCATCTGTGTTCTGAACAACACCCTCAGTAAACAGCTTAAATGTAATATCCTGTCTGATGGAATATACAAGCTGTGAGAAATCTCCGGAAATCATCAGCGCCTTAGTCTTATCGAATGAACCATTGTTTGGGAAGTTCATTGGAGAACCGTCCAGCGCATACTGTGTAGACCCCTGCATATCTGTTTTAAACAATGGATCACCATTAGTGTTTTTTAATCCACGAAGTTTTGCTCTCATGGAAATATCAGCCATGTGACCATTGACCATGTATCCACAATTCTCGACTTTTGCAATCACACCGTCTTCTGCCATTATTTTGTCATACAGCGGATCCGCTGAGCCAAGTGTTACCACGGATCCAGCTTTTGTGGCTGTCGCAACAACATCGTCTCTCCAAGTAGACGGTTTATCTGTACCAAACAGTACAGCCCCATCAACCTTATTTCCAAATGCCTCTGTGACCCTTGGTTTTACTTCGCCCCAAATATCATACTGAGAATCATCTAGTACGGCTTCTGGAATTGGTACGATTACTGCAATTTCCTCTGCAATGATAAATTTCTTATCCCATGCCTGCTTTGTTGTCTTTTTCTGTCCAGAATCGCCATTTACGAAATAGGCAATCGGCAGCATATCAAGAACTGGTATCTTGTACTGCTTGCTTGTCATATTTGCCAGCTTTCGTCCTCTTGAAAGAACTGCTGACTGAGCAATTACGCCCTGGATAATCTCATTAGATTCCTGTATCGGAATCAGAGACTCCGCTCCAGTACGGTCGATAATGTTCACATCATTATCGAACAGTCTTAAATTCATTCTATTTTTATTCATCTTTACCTCCACTATCTTCGAGCCGCAGCACGGATACGATCATTGATGGAAGCACTTATGTCTCCACCAGAACTCTCAGAAGTGTTCCCTGCAGATGTTGAAATACGATAACTGTTCGTACCACCTGCAAATCTTGGATTCTCCTTCAGGAATCTTTCTGCAGCTTTCTCAAATGTTGTCTTATCGTCTACAAGTTTCGATACCTTGAACATGACATAATCAAGATCTTCTGATTTTACGCCTTTCCCAGATAAGAATTTTTCATTCTTCATCTGCTGCACCTCATTCAAAGCATCGTCACGCTCCTTCTGGAGCTTTGCAGCGTCCGGTTGATTGGCAGCACGTTCTGCTTTGAAATTATTGATTGCCTGTGTAACCTCAGTTTCTGTCATTCCCTGCGTCCGGAAAAAATTTGCAAGTGCTGTTCTCTCTGAACGCTCTACCCTTGCACTCGCGATCTCTTCCAGCTGTTCATAGGTATATGTTCCGGTATTATGCACTCCGGATGCGCTCCCAGCGGATCCCTGACCGCCGTTTCCAGCCCCGGCATTTCCACCCTGCCCACCAGAGCCAGCTCCTGCGCCGTCATCAAAGAGCTGTAAATTCATTCTGTATCTCATGCTTTCTACCTCCGTTTTGCCTCGACAGGCTCCCGAGCTTTTCTTGTCTTCACGTTTTGGACATAATAAAAACACCCTCTCGGGTGCTTGTTACTGAAATTCTATACAATTGTATTCCCGGTTGATATCTGTAAGTCCCAGGAACCATGAATCTATCAGAAGTTTTCCGCCATCTGAAAGATTCTCCCATTCAATTACCGTCATACCACTGCCTGTATCTGCACGGATTCTGTCACCAGTCAGATCTCTTAACGAATTAATCAGATTGTATGTCAGAGCTGATACTGCAGCACATGCCCGATCGATACCGCTTGAATCCTTCCGACAGGCATGACCAGACATACTAATTTTTTTATCTTTTACTGTTACAGTTATCATGATACCTCCTAAATGAGTATAAAAATACCACCGGTCTTATCAACTGGTGGTAACTACACAACTGCTTTTAACGCTTTGTTGTATTCAATTTCCAACTCGCGTTTAAATTTTTCAATCTCTTCTGGTTTCATTCCCGGTTCTCCGGATGCGCAAATATCAGGCATTTCTTCATTCAATATTCTTGTAGCCCTTGGCTGTTCCTTATACATTTCGTCATAATGGATAATTAACATTCCTTCCAGTTCACAAGAAAAATCATAGATATCCTCTGGAGTATTTTCCAAAAAATCTTTGATATAATTCATTACCTTCTCAAACATTTCCCCATGCCTCCTTTGGAGCCCTTCTTCTTACAACAGATACGATATCTCCAGTTTTTTTATTTCTAACAACTAATAACTGTAATTCATGAATGAAATAGATTTGTTTATCTTCTCCCTCTGTATAATTAGGTGTACCTTTAATAATTTTTATCAGCATTTCTTCTGACACTTCCGGTAAGCCAGGTTTATTCAATCGAGGAAGTCGACTAAGTGCATGTACAGACATTACAACATTTTCTTTTGCAAATCTATCATACGCCTGTTTAGACGTGTTCTTAAATTCTTCTGACCAATCTTTCTTGTTAATCTCAAGATATGCGAAAAATTTACTTTGAAGCTTTTTCCACTGTTCACTATCATTATATTTCACCCGCCCGAACTTAGCAAGTGAACCAACAGAATCTCCAAGAACTTCTTTGTATCTCTTGTACTGAGCTATGTCTTTGGTTGCATTTTTAATCATTTTCGGATGGAATATGGAATTCTGGCTCTTGTTGTTCGTAGCAATCTTTCCCATCATATCCAGATAAATACGCTCACGCTCTTCCGTGAGACTCATCTTCCTGCAGAACCTAGAATACTCGTTAAGCTGGCCTTGATATTTCGCTTTGTGCAGAATGATTTCGTCCTGATCAGCACCGCCAGCTTGCAATAATTTGACTTTTTCACGCTGTGCCCTCATGGCTGTCTCCATCTGACGCTGTCTCTGCTTGGCTTCATACAAAGTATATTCTTTACCTAGGAACTCTCTTGGTTCATTTTCTTTTCGGTTCTGCTCTTCCAACCAATCATCCGTCCAGTTACGTTCGGATAATCCTGGAAAGAACAAATGATAAGTATGGTAGCAGTTAACTCCCAGAAGTCCGGTCACGGTACCTAGCCCACAGACTGAATACAACTGCTCTTTCGACCAGACACGCCCCTGCCACACTGCATGAGTCGGACGTGCTCCAGCATGCCACTCCACTTCAAAATACTCTGTTCCAAGCTTCTGCGCGTTGTACTCAGATATCTTTCCGGTAATTTGACTGACTGCAGTCATGATTGCTCTCCTTGCGGCTACATCAACCCGGTTGGCTCTCCCGGAAGAATAATCAATCTGCCGGAGTCCGCTGTTGGTGAGTTGTGTCACAACTCTACGCAACACACTGTTATAATCGAATGCACCAGTTACAATATCGTAACATGCTACATCAAGGTATTTAGTATACACTTGAGAAAGTGGCGTCAATACCTTCTTACCATTGCCGTAGTCCAGATAGAAGCCGAGTGAATTAGTCACATTCTCCAAATCATCAAAACTCTGGTCAATGATTGCTTCTGTAATCTGCTTGAGCTGTCCATTCTCTTCGAATGGTATGTACTCGGCGTTAATCTGCTCATATATATCTTTATTCCGGACATATTCCCAATTGATCACCTTGTCGTACAACTCGAACATTTCTGGATAAGAAGCATTGAGCGCCTTTTTGATTTCTTTCTCAATATCCTCGGAGGAATATCCCAAAATCCGTAACCGGTTAATCTGCCAATCTGCAGTACTGGTTATTTCACCAGCTTTCATAATCCTCCGGACAATATCCTGCATGATACGCTCTTCCAAATCCTGATACCTGGAAGCAATCTTACTTGCAAGCTTATTCTTGTAATCATCTTTCATATTACTCCATCACCTGATTTTGTTCCGGGAGATTCTTAGCAGCATCTTCTTCTGATTCTCCATACCATTTAGCACGGTACTCTGCCAGACTCATGACTCCCATACTGACATCTTGTCGGTCTCTGCTCCGCTCTGTCTCTTTGTCCTCAATGATTGAATCATCAAAGTCAATGGTGATTTCGCATTCAGGATTCAGTGTGTTCCCCAGTATCATTCCCAGACGGATTATAATTTGAATCAACTGCCTCAGAGCATCTTCCAAAAGTATTTCATGCTTTTTAATCATTCGATACATATCTGAGTTTTCCGAAATAATCTCTGTGGCTGTCTTAGCTCCAGTCGCCCCGAACTGATATCGGTCTGTACCAAATCCACATTTTAGCGACAGATAATTCAGATCATCATTGATTGCCTTGCTGTGCTGCTCTGCCCGGAGAGACATATCAATTTCTTTCAGAAGGCCTTCTCCATTTGCATCATCATCTGGCAGTGCATAAAATACACTGTCGTCCGGATCAAATGCTGGTGTACCATCTGCATTAGTCAACATCTCCGGGCGTACAAAAATACGCTTTCTGCCAAGCTCGAATTCATTGCAATATGAATCATACTCAATATCCAGCTTCTTGAGCGTATCAATTGCATTTGCGAAGATTGCAACGCCCATCGGATTGTTTTCATCAGCATTGTTCGTAATGTTCAGCCTGTCAATCACGAACTGCGCCTCGCTGGATCCCGTTCTTACTTCTTTTGCAAGCTCCTTGAATGGATTTAACTGTTTCCACTCTTTCTCAGGTAACTCCGTACCCTCCTGGCTTCCAGAATCACACCGTAACACTGTGTTTTTAATTACATATTCACCATTCTCTAAGAGATGCGACTGCAACTGGACATATTTCTTTCTCGCTACGGTATGTGGAAATGCAAAAATACATTCTGTCACCTTGCCGTTATTCCAACTGACTGGAAAAATGTTCGGTGCGTCCACATAATTGATGCTAATCTTTCCGGAAATCACTGTACCTTCCTCCGTGATTTCAGCGTTGGCCAAATACGGGATATATGCGACCGTCCCGGTGAATGCTTTTCGTTCCTGGTAATCATTTCCCATAACAAGAAAGCGGTTATCATCAAGAACCTGATGCACAAAATTATGCGTAGCCTCATCATCCAGAGTAATTGTAACCCTTTCATTGAGCAGGAGATCAGCAATATCTTCACTCAGTTTCTTTGCCATCCCCATGCTTTTTCTCCGGCAGCGCTTATATGTTCCGCGACCGCTGTACACCTTGTAAAAAGAGAAATTTCTGACATTTCCTTCATACCAGGATACCCACTCTGCTATCTTCCGGTAAAATGATGCATCTACCGTATCGATTCCAGCTTTTTTGAAATAATTAAAGATATTCATCGTCCTCTACCTCCTTCCTGCTAATATCGCATACATCTATTTCTTCCGTTTCGTCTTTTGGCAACCAATATTTTAACCTCTTCCAAGCTCCCATAACACAATATCGGATTGCGTCCATACAATGGTCATCTTCTTTTACAGGTACTTCCTTGCCCTTTTCAATGGATTTCTTGTCGTACTCATAAGTACCGAACTCACTTACTGCATATTCCTGTTTTGGGGATACGCTCATAATGTCAAAACTCAGCACCTTCTGCACACGGCTGATTCCAAGTGCCACATCGTTTTCAGCATCTCTTAGAAATACCTGATAATCCAGGCTCACTGCTCTGACTGCTCGCCTGACTTCCTCTGCCAGTCCTTTTGCAGATGGATCAAGGAAAATATAAAAGACCCGGTTGTCATACTGTTCATGCAATTCATTCATGAACTCAACCAAGTCTTGTGCATATTCTGACGGACTCTTCTGTTTTCCCGTCTCACGGCCACTGTGGTAATACTCTCCCAGTCCTGGAAATTTCTTTCGATATGTATCAAGTCCAAATGCTTCAAATGTCGTCGCATTCTGTTGACCATAATCTCCGCCAATATAAATTCTGTCATATCTTCTGTTCAAATCAAGCTTCTGTCTGTGCCGGTCTCCAAACATGTAATAGATGAGCTCATCTACACCGACTGCCTGTCCAAGCCATACCCAGCGGTACATCTTTTCATCTGCCCGCTTCATAGCTTCTGCAGAATCAACCAGCGCCTGTCCAAGCCAGCTGACCGGAACATCTCTGTAATCCGTGTGGATATGAATGCAGTCCTCACGTTTCTCCATCTTCTTGCACCACTGATTGATTGGTGCATTTGGATTCTTCGGAGGATTATACAAATAAATCATTTGGAATCCGCTACTGTTACCTCGGACAAATGTCGCTTCGATATTGCTCAGCTCATCCTCGCCTTCACCATCGTCAAAGAACTCCGTCAGCTCATCTAACACTACAAGCTTGATTGGTTTATCCTCATCGATAATACCCTTGGTATCGTCAATGCCGTCTGAACCGGAAAAATAAATGGTGGTGCCATACTTTTTGTACGTAATCTCCATTGGAGACTTTGTAATCGCAAATTTTTTCTTGGAAATACCAAGACGGTTGATTCCTCGAATCATTTCTTTGTACACAGTCTTCCGTAGCTTATTGTGGTGTTTACGAAGAACAACTGCAGAACCATGCGGATCTGATACAACCTGATAATCTGTCCGAATAGCTGCATAACTGGATTTCGTGCCGGCACGTCCGGAAGTCAGAATGATGTGCTTAACTTTCCTGTTGTTGAATATCGCCAGATACTTCGGTATCACAATGTCCGATATCTTCACCTGTTGGGGCGTCGTTGACAATCACCACACCGTCCTCTCCATCATCATTTCCGCCAGATTTTAACCTGTCTGTATTAGCCTTAATTTGCTCGATTCTTGCTTTCTGCTCATCTGTCGCAAGGTCCCAGTTCTTATGCAACAGATCTTCATACCGGTTAATCATGCCTTCCAGCGTCTTCTGTGCTCTCGCCTGAGCTGATAGGAAGTTCGCCTGCTTATCCCACGCCTGCTGAACTTCCCATTTTTCAGAACAAATATTTCCGGAGCTATCTGCGATCTTTGTCGTTGTCGCATCCTCCTGATCACGAACATACATAATTTTCTGTGCCCGGATAATGGCAGCATATGCAATCTGAATCTGGTCCCACAGAACATCTAACGGATCTTCCGGCATCTCCCGAATAATGGATAATGTTTCCTCCGGAAGGTGCTTGGAAAAGAACCCGAACTTCTCAGCATGTTTATTTCCTGGTGGACCAGTTGCATTCTTGTTTCCTGGCTGTCCTCCCCGTTTTCTTTTTACGGGTACAACAGAGGACGCACCCTCAACCTTAGAAGGTGCACCCCGTTCTTTCTTGAGCTTTGACCAGCCGTAACGCTTGATCCAGCTCTTTATTGTATTCAAACTGGTGTCATACTTCTCAGACAATTTCTTCGGAGAGACACCTGATAGATAATCATTTTTTATCTGCTCCTTTACATCTGACACGTCACCACCTCTCTCTTTCCTGTTTTACTGCATAACAAAAGCACCCCGGAGGGTGCCTAAAAATCAATATCTATGTCATTCTTTTAAATCATCGCTTTACTAATTGTTATTACTATTTTGAGTAATCGTAAGATAGCCCGCTTCTATTAATCGCTGAGCCACTGCCTCCGTACTGTCGCTCTCATTAGCAACATTAACTGCATACTCAGTTAAAATAGCACATAATAAGTTCATCGCTTCTTTATTCGTCTTATGAATCAAGCCATAAAGAACAGTTTTTTCATATTCGTTTTTTAAAAGCTCTTTTTCATGTTCCCATTCCTTTCCTCCATGATGCTCTATTTCGAACGAAACATTGTTTAATTCCTGAACCAAAATACTATCTAGTTTTCTTTGCCACTTTTGTATATCCGATGCAAGCAATAAACCAAATGGATACAAATCATTTTCGGTATATTTCAAATACTTAAGGAATTCCACAAATTGCATAATATATTTTTCTGCATATAATAAATACGCAGACACTTTGCAACTCAAGTAATCATCTATCGTTGCCCTCGCCTTATTGATTTCGTTTGCAAATGCCTTAAAGTTTTCCATATTTTCCATTATAGACATATACACAATCTCACTTTCCCCTTGGAAAAGCTCCGGGTGCGTTACATTCGCAAATTCAATAACATTTGCCATTTGTTCTATTCTCTTTACTTCTTTTGCCGCTTCAATACGTTGCTTTGCCAATTCTGCATTAAGCTCTATTTTTTTTCTTTTTTTCAATCCCCAATTAGGGAAAATTGATTTTACCACTGCAGCAGCTCCTCCACTACCAATCACAATTGTTGCAATCCCTAATATATGCTGTACCTTCATATTTTTCCTCCAACCTATCTAAAAACCTACTCCCATAATATCTCATTTCTCGACATTACGCAACGAAAAAGACACCCTCATCACTAGGTGTCCTCTCTCGGTTTTATTAGGTTGCGGGAGAACTAATCGAATGATTTAATATCTATTCATCAATTCCAGTTTATACTCTATCACTTTTTATCGGGACATTGTGGGACATTTTCAAAATATCTTTGAATTCTTTTCTTAACATTCTCGTCTGTATACTTAATATCTCTTTTCGGGAACATGCAGTTCATCTGCTTCGCTACCTTCAGATAAGACATTCCATCCAAGAAATAGAATCGAAACATAATCCTCAACTCACTCTTAGGTATCGTCTCTATGTACTCCTCCGCCTGGCTTGTAAGCTCCAACAGTTCTGCCTCCGAGACCTCCAGTTTTTTATTCCGCTTTTTCAGCAAGCTCTGCTTCATGCTGATAGCTGCTGTCGGTCTGCCCGTGATCTTAACCGTTCCAAGTGGCTTCTTTCCCCGCTTTCCCCTGGTCACAGAGTCCGTGACAATCATGTTCTCTAGCTTTGTCAGTTCTCTCTCGTTCTCATGAATCCGTCTCCTCAGATCCTTTATTTCTTCCTTCATCTCCACGTACTGGATCAGAACATTCTTGTCCATGTCCTATCTCCTCCCCCTGTATCAATCTTGTTCCTTTTCGCCTTCTGCCTTGCCAAATATCCCAATATGCTGTAGCATGCCCGTGTCCGGAAGCGTCTGCTTGTTTCTTCCGTTGGTGGCTTTTCTGCCACCTGGTCACGGTCTGATATGGCATCGAGGCGCTGGTCTTTACTGATGTGCATTAGCATCATCTCCTTTTGCTTTCATAGCTTTTTCCACTCTACCAAGAAGTTCTTTCGCCTCTATCACGTCCGGATCTGTTTCCTCCAAGTAGAATTTATCGCAATTATCAATAAGTTTTTTCAGGATTTTATATATTAATTTAATGAGCATCGTCCTCAACTCCTTCGTCGTTTTGTCTGTTCTCTTATCTCCACACTTTTCTGTAGCATTCTCGATGAAAAAATATTTCAGTTTTTCTCTTTGTCTTCACATATTCGACACCTTTAAGATCTTCGTCCTCCCGGATGACTTCATTGCATCCTGGGCAAATAACTGGTGTCTTATGGTTCTCAACCCATTTTTCTATCTTACTTTTTTTCTCTGCCTCGCTTAAGTAGTACATCACTTTACACCTCCTGTCGTATCTTCCGGATCCTTGCTTTCAGACTCTCCATGACCCAGTTCTGCACATCGTCCTTCTTCTCCAGAGCCAGCATAACGTCCTCGTCTCTCGTCCCGCTGCTCACCAGATGATGGATAATTACTTTTTCCTCCTGCCCCTGCCTGTGCAATCGTTTATTCGCCTGGGTATATAATTCATAATTCCAGGTCAGCCCGAACCAGATCACATGGTTCCCACCCTGCTGCAGGTTCAATCCATAGGCACTGCTTGCCGGATGTGTAAGTAAAACATCTACCTCATGCCGGTTCCATGCATCCTCGTCTTCTGTCGTGCGCAGCTCTCTCACCCGTAGATTCAGTTTGCTAAGTGCTCCCAGTATCCGTGTCCTGTCATGCTGAAAATTATAAAACACCAGGACTGATTTTCCCTGCAGGCTCTCGATCAGCTCCAGAAAAGCCTCGATCTTACAGCTGTGGATTTCATGTACCTCGTGGTCCTCATCGTAGATTGCACCATTCGACAGCTGTAACAATTTATTACTCAAAGCGGCTGCACTGGTCACACTGATCTCATCCTCGTCTTCCGGAAGTGCGAGGACCATTTTCCGTTCCAGATCTTTATAGGCTTTCTCTGCTTTCGTGTCCAAAGTCACCGGCACCTGATGATAAATGATATCCGGAAGCTGTAAATAATCCTCAGCCTTCATGCTGATACAGATGTCCGATATCTTAGACAGAATACTTTCTTCGGTCCCCGGTTTTGCTTTGTAGTTATACACGATATTCTGTCCCCGGTCTCCCGGGTCGAAATATCGTTCCCGGAACTGTGTATATCGTTTTCCAAGCCTTTCGCCACCGTCCAGTAAGAATATCTGGCTCCAAAGGTCTTCCAGTCCGTTCGGTGATGGTGTACCGGTCAGCTCCACCATACGGTCGATGTGGCTCCCCATGCTTGCCAATGCTTTGAACCGTTTCGCCTTATGGCTCTTGAACGATGAGGACTCGTCCACAATCACCATATCAAACGGCCATGACTGCTTGTAATAATCCACCAGCCAGCATACATTTTCCCGGTTGATGATATAAATATCTGCCGGTGTATTTAACGCCCGGATCCTTTTTGCCTGGCTCCCAAGTACCTGTGATATCCGAAGCATTTTGGTGTGCTCCCATTTATCCTTTTCCTTCGTCCAGGTTCCCTCTGCTACTTTCTTCGGTGCGATCACCAAGACCTTTCTGACCTGAAAGCGGTTATACTTTAGTTCTTTGACGGCAGTCAGCGTCGTGATTGTTTTTCCAAGTCCCATGTCCAGGAACAGGCCGATCTTATGTATCTCAATGATTTTCTGAATGCAGTGCGCCTGGTATGCATGTGGTCTAAATTCCATTTTGTATCTCCTCCAAAAATCTCTTCACGTCTTCCAGTCCATACAGGACCCGGACGTCTTGTCCTAAATCCTTAAGCTTCTTGATCTGTACGTTCTGCAGACTGGATAATCTTCCGGTCTCCGTTTTCAGTTCGATGAATTTAGGCACTCTTCCCGGAAGTACCACGATCCGGTCCGGCACCCCATCATTTCCAGGGCTCACGAACTTATACGCCCTGCCTCCCAATTTCCGTACACCGTCCACCAGTTTCTTTTCGATTTCCCGCTCCGTCATGCCCTACACCTCCAAGTACCAGAACCAGTTTTCTGACGTCTTACCATCTATCGTTTGGTGAAATGTTTTCACGCCCAACTTTTTTCTGGCAGATTTTAATTCTTTTCTGGTAAATCCATTCTTCAATGCTCTTATTCTCACGTCATCACAAAGTATAGTTCCTTCTGTCCGTAACAATTTTTCCAGCCATTTTTCGCAATCCATCTTTGCCTCCTGAGTTACTGTTCCTCACGTACACACGTATATGTACCCCTGTATTATGTACGTTATGTACGCCACATATATTTTTTATTATTTATTTCTACTCTCATATATAAAATATGGCAACATTGGCAACATAATATAGAAAAGCCTTTATTTTCAACGGTTTTCATGTTGCCAAAACCGTTACACTTTTAAATTTTCTTTTTCAACATTGGCAACACGCTTATTTTTCGTCCGTTGCCATGTTGCCATTCAGTTGCCGTTATTTTTCTACTATGTCAACATTTGTGGCAACGCGTTCAAACCCTTTTTGGATCCCGTGAGGGCCATATCTCCGCTTTGACCGATTCGGTTTCCATCCTTTCAGACTGGATAAAATCTGATTGATTTCCCGGCTGTCCATGCGTTTCATGTACTTTGCCTCACCCCCAAAGCACTCGGTCCATATCTCCAGGGCGCACACTTTATCCCTGTCCACAAGCTCTATTTTGTCGTCTAAACGCAGATTCCCATTCCAATACAGGCGCCTCTGGAACAGGTCTAGAGAATCCCAGTTCGATGGTATTTTTCGTTTCAGGAATTCACGGATAATCCCTTCCTTCCCGGAAGACTCCCTGTGGCTCTCCTGCATCTCTACAGCCATTTCTTCCTCTTCTCTGGACATATATAATGGCTCTCCCATTTTCCAGTGCATGTAAGCCTCTGCCCATATCTGGTCCACTTCCTGCGGCAGTTCGTTCCACACGGATTTCTTTGCCTGGTGCACCCCGACATCCACCGGCCAGAACCGGCGGTTTCCAGTCATATCTTTCAAAAACTCTTCCTCATTGCTCGTGCCGAAGAACACACACCGTCTAGGATATTTATTCGTTCTGCGCCCATAAGCAGCGCGGTAGATGTCGTCCGTCTTACTTAAGAACTGCTTGACCGCATTGGTCTCTTGCTTGGTCATGGCCGTCAGTTCCCCGACCTCATTGATCCACGTTCCCTGTATCAACTCCGCGCCTTCCTTACCTTCGAAACTGGTCAAGGAATCCGAGAACCATTCCTTTCCAAGAATACTTAAGAATGTACTCTTTCCAATTCCCTGCGGTCCTGTAAATATTGGCATGTAATCATATTTCACTGCACCGACTATGGCTCTTGCGACTGCAGCACACAAGGATTTCCTCATGACTGCATGCGTATAAATGTTATCTTCTGCGCCCAGATAATCCGAAAGCAAAGTGTCGATGCGCTTTTTTCCGTCCCAGGTCAGTCCTTTTAAATACTCTTTTACATCATTGATCTTGTTCTGGCTGCTCACGATCAGAAGGGCGCTGTCCAGCTTGTCCCTTCCGGTAATCCCATAGAACAGCTCCATGTAGTTATAGAATCCCGCATCGTCTTCATCTTTCCATCTGCGCTTTCCTTCCTCTTTGCTCCATGGCACTTTGCCGAGGATAAGTCCGCAGCTGGCAAATTCATCCGTCACGATCTTCCCTTTTAACAGCGGGTCATTTTCCAGTACCAGTACTACATTATTGATGGTCTTGGCTATTTTTCCATTCCCATCTCTTGTAAGCCGATCCAGCCACGCAAGGTCCAGTTCTTCCGGCTGTTCTACCTGTTCATAGGAATTCTGTGCCTTTTCAAATGTTTCCTTTGCGAGCAATGCGGATACCGCTTTATCGTTGCTTGCAAGCTTTGTCATGGCCATAAAGGACGGCAGTTTACTGTTCGGCGTTCCTTCTTTCGCCTCCTGATCCAGGTCTCCGAATTTATGCAGCCGGATCAGGTCAAACGCATTGACCAGTAATCCGGAACATGGGTCTGTTGCATGGTGGCTGTATAAGAATATGTCGCCGTCATAAACGATAGCACCGCCAATGGTAGAACCGCCTGTGTAAGTGTATCTGCCCTCCATGACCGTAGGCTCATACATTCCCGGAATGAACTTCTCCATTGCCTGAGTGATGCTGTAGGTCCTGCAGAATGCTCCGATGATTCCTTTCTTTTCTGTCGGGTCTTCCTGCTTTGCAAGTCTGCGTCTTTCCACAGCATCTGTTCCCGGTACCTGTGGCCATTGTGAGATATCCGTCCAGTCTCCATACATCCCAAGGAGCCCTTCCAGACTGCAGAACGGACGGTCATATACCTCACAGACATACTCACTGTCTCTGCAGCAGCTCGGCCAGTACATCAGTCTTGCCACGTCAAATGTCGTCGGATCACAGAATTCGATTCCGATCAGGGACGCAAGCTTTCTTGCTGCAGGCTCATACTCGTCAGCCGATGCAGTCCTGTCTAAAGGTACAATAACTCTTAACCTCGGCTTGTACCCACAATGCTTTCTGGTACTGTAAATGGCTGCGTTACAGCCTAACCCTGCCACGCGCTTCAGGATATCCTCGGTCCTTCCTGCCGGAATATTGTCCAGGTCCAGTGTCAGAAGGTCTCTCCCTTCTACATAAGCTGCCTTTCTTATATCTCCGGCAAATACTCCTCCTACAAAACCGCCCACGTCCTTTAGCTCGTCCTGTTTCACTTTTGCGTAGCTTAAATACTCTTCCAGCGTTTCTGTACTGCGTACCGGTGTCTTTAATTTCTCCACGAACTCTGCCCATGTAAGCTCTGTTCTCGGCCAGTGTTTAGTTTTTCGTGTCCCTGCCATACTGATCAGCAGCATTCTGTTATTTTCCACCTTCCGGCCTCCTAGTCTTTCATGTAATAGTTACTTTCAAATCCAGCACCTTTTAATATCAATCCCGGTGCCCATGGTATCGGTTCCGCCATCAGATCACAGATCTCTTCGACTGTCGTATCCATCGGCGCATCGATGATGACCTCATCATGCACATGGAATACGACCTGTAATCCCTTTGCATCAATTTTTCTTAAAGTCTCTGCCAGACAGTCCCTTGCAATCGCCTGCACAATGTTTTCCGTCATTTTTCCACCATAGGTAGAGGTCACTTCCCATTTTCTCGTCTGCTGTCCGACCGTATAGTAATGGATCGCCATCTTCCCGAACTGATTCTCTTTGAGGAACGGTCTCGGGTAATATAACTTCCGCCCGCTCGGGAGCTGAACGGTCAGAAAATTCTGCCCATATACATCGCTCTCAAGATTAAAAATGAGATTGTAGATTGCCTGTGGCCGAGCAGTCTGCATAGCTGCAAGAGCTGCCTCTTCGACTGCATACCACAAGTCACGGATCCGCGGGTTCGCACTTCTCCATCTTTGGACAATATCCGGAAGTTCCTCTTCTGATAGTCCCATATTTAGCGCGCCCATTGCAATCAGTGCGTTAGAGCCTCCCTGGTATCCCAGTGCAAGGGTCGCTACCTTTCCTTTCTGTCTGAGAGCGTATTCGGGGTTCCCTTTTGCAATCTTTTCAATAGGTACATGGAACATCTGAGATGCAGTAGCCTCGTAGATCTTCCCGTGGGTGGCAAATACCTCATTGACCCATGTCTCTCCTGCCAGCCAGGCTATGACTCTGGCTTCAATCGCAGAAAAGTCCGCAACCACGAATTTATTTCCTTCTGATGGGATAAACGCTGTCCGAATAAGCTGTGACAATGTATCCGGCACGTTCCCGTATAAGAGCTTGATTCCGTCATAGTTCTGAGCCTTTACAAGTTTTCTTGCATAATCCAGGGACTTGATATAGTTTCTCGGAAGGTTCTGCATCTGCACCAATCGTCCCGCCCATCGGCCTGTCCGGTTCGCGCCATAATACTGTGTAAGTCCTCGCACTCTGTCATCGTTTCCTTTCGCTACGTCCATAGCCACATACTTTTTGATTGACGTCTTTCCAAGTTGCTGCCTAATTTCCAGCGCCCGTCTCACATTGTCCGGAAGATCATCGGCTAACTTTTCTGTTACAGTTGCCTTCTGCAGGTTGTCCATTTCCACCCCGTGTTTATGGATCCAGTCCAGTAACTGTGTGGAGCTATTCGGGTTATCCAGTCCCGTTATTTCTTTCGCTTCAGCCTCAAGAAGAATTGTACTTTGCTCATTGACCTGTAAAGCACCCCGGATCAGTTCTGAATCCACCTTTACCCCAAAAGCGTTCATGCGGATATCCATCTGCCATAATCTTTCTTCTTCGTCCGGTACTGGAAATGCATCCAGTCTTGCCAGAATAGCACTCTCTGTCACAACGTCTTGCCGGCAGTATTCTTTGAATAACTCCCATTTTTCCGGTGCATGCTTCGGCAGGTTCCATGAGCGATTTCCATTGCTCTTCGTCGGTTTGCAAGGTACACAAAAATACCGGATCAGGGCTTTTCCAGTTGCAAGTTTTCTTTTGTCTTGCGGAAGTCCGATTGCTTTTCCAGTAGCGTCCAGTCCTGCAGTATATCCGCAATAGAGCCCGTGGATCATGGTACATCTCCACTGCGCAAGAGGTGTCTTATAACCGGCGCGATTCAGACAGTACCATTCGAATGCTGCATTATACGCATGTTTTACAATACGTGGATTTTTCAAATCCTCCGCTATTGTTTCTGGTATCGTCTCCCCCTGTGCAAGGTCTATGATCTGAACCTCTTCGTTGTCATATCTATACGCGAACAGAAGGATCTCAAAATCATCAGACTGTGCATACCGGTATAATCCAGCCTTTCCAATATCAACACTGCTTTTTGTTTCGATATCTATACTTAAGTGTCTCATCATGTTCTCCTTCTGATAGCTGAAGAGGGCAATACGCCCTCTCCCTTATTACATTGGTAAGCCCGTGATCGGATTGATTCTCTGTGCGCTGCCAGCAACAGGCTGTGATGCTCCTGTAACTGGCTGAGCGTTTGTCGCGCCTGTTCCGAATACTGCTGATGCTTTCGGCATGCTTCCTCCAAGTACCTCTCCGTCTTCCAGTTTCTGTACCGGTCCCAGTCCGCAGCCGATTCCTTTCTTTCCTCCGAACATATACGGAAAAAAAGTCACATTGACACGTCCGTACATTCCGCTGTATACCTCAGACTGATTAATGATCGGGTTTCCCATTGCGTCTACGATTTCCGGTGGATAATCTGCTTTTGCTGATGCTGTAAATACCCAGTGTCCTTTACACTCTGGTCCAAATGCCATTCCATCAGATGGTCTCACTCCGTCTCCATCATGGACAGGAGTCGAAACTATCGGCGGGCAGACTCCGTTCCATTTTTCAGAAATGCCCTTCTGCTTCGCAGCTTCAATGGCTGCATCGATTCTCGCTTTGGTATCCACATCACTCTTCGGAACCAGGACCGTTACCTGATACTTTTCTTCCTGCCCCGGCTGATATGCATAAGGCTTATATAAATGTACAAATGAAAATCTTGCTCTTCCTGTTGTTACGTTACATAAATTATCCATGTTAGTTTTCCTCCTTAAATGCCTGTTCGGCTGTCACTCTGTTCGTAATTGCTTCTCTCTTATCCGATTCTTTCACCAGCGTCGGCTTTCCTGGTCTCTTCTCAATAAATTCTCCGACTGCTTCCTGGAATTCTTTCTTTCCGACCATTTTTTCCACCTGTGCAAGAGTCAGCGGTTTCTTTTCATACAGCATCTCTTCCGGGGATACTCCTGTGCTGATCAGTTTCTCAAACGCGTCGTCCATGTTCGTCCAGTCTCTTGTGCTTCTTCCCTCTACTGCCTTCCATCCGGGAACTTCTTTTCCTGCAAGACATTCACTTAACGCCCACTCCTGCAGATCTTTCTGATACTTAACGACATCCTGTAATTCCAAAAGTCTTTTTCCTGCCTCTTCAACGCTGATCAGTGGTGGCAGTTCGCCAATATCGAAAGCCTTCTTCACGTTATAATCAGATCTCGCCCTGCACTGCGCCTTTGCACGGCAGAACCGGCACGCTTTCTCGTCCGGATGATATTCCCCTTTTCCTTCAATAGCGAGTGCTGCCTTTTCTTTGACCTCTTCACCGAAGTCCAACAGCTCCTCTCGTGAGCAGGACCATTCCGATACGTGGTCGATACGCGGCTGTATGATTGTCATCTGGATATTTGTTATCGGATACAGCATCTTGTAGGTGTTATAAGCGCCCAGTGCATACAGCATCATCTGTGGATTATGTTCTGCATCTACCTGTACTCCTTTTCCGTACTTGAAATCGAAGACGTGCACCGTATTGCCATACACCATTACACAGTCTGCAGTGCCAAATCCTTCCGGGATCCAAACACTTAAGTCTAACTTCTGCTCGATTGCAACATACGGCGCTGACGTCAGATTGAGGGCTGTGACCTTCAAGTACTCTAAGTATTCATCAGTATACCGCTCCATCTCGTCCTTCCAGAGTTCATCTTTTTTCAGCTTATTGACACTTGTCGTATATTTTCTCTTTCCAAAATCTGTAGTATAAAAATAATGCCGTACCTTTAACTCTGCCAGTTCATGCGCCAGCGTACCTTCTCTTGCTGCTTCCGAAGTAGAGTCCGGAAACTGTTCTTCCAGCTTGGCGCTTGGCGTGCACACCAGCCAACGGTGTGCACCTGACGCGCTTAAAAGCGCATGTGCTCTCTCTGCATGTCCCATTAGATATTTGCCCCCATTCCTCTAAGTGCTGTTGCAAAGTTCCCGTACATTTCTCTCGGGAGTGCCGGAAGCGCCTCCACGCCATAACTTGCAAGAAGTTCCTGCAGCTGATTCTGCATTCCTTTATCCATCAGCGTCATGGCTGCGTTTGCCAACTCGTCCAGCGAATATGTACGCTCCGTTGTCGGCACTGGAGACATTGCCGGCTGTGCCGGTGTGACCGGAACTGTCTGCTCTGCGGGAGTTGTCTGTACGAGTGTGGCTGGCGCCGGCTGTGCAACTGGTGTGACCGGTGCTGACTGTACGGGCGTAATCGGCGTCACGGGTGCTACTGGCGTAACAGGTATGCTCTGTGTTTGTGCGGGTACCTCTTTTTCTCCCAGGCTGACTGGGACTTTCTCAGTACCGAGGAATTTTTCTGCGAACTCCTTCATATCCTCAAAACTATCAAATGTAACTGTAATCTGTGCCATTATGCATTACCTCCTAATTTTTCAAGCCCTGCCCGGGCGATATTTATGAATTCTTCCTCTGTGAGGCTGATTCCCTTTGTCATCTTGGTATGGTCATCGGACCACCCTCTAATATCAAGCTTTACTGGATTCCCATACCAACTGATCAGATTCAACTCCTTGTGATAGACATCTGATTCACTCTCTTTTTCTAATGTCAGGATATTCTCCTGGATTTCATAATTAGTTGCCGTCATTGTTCTCTTCTCCTTTTTTCAGCATCTTATTCTTCGGATTTCTCAACCGTCATCCCTATCTTCTCAAGCACATCCTATACAGTTGTTACAAGCTTACAAAGAGTAAGATCTTCTTGTTTGAATGGTTTTTCCCCATTTAAATGTTTCTCAATTCTAGATGCGATTTCAGCAGAAAAGTTAACAAATTCTACTTCTCTTTCAGGCGATATATCTTCAGGTAACACATCGGCCATTGCAAGACCAATATATGCTCTGATATCCGCCACTGTAATTTCATATTTCTTCTCATCTGTCATTTGACTTATTTCTCCTATTTTCTTATAATGTAATTGACTTATTTTTCTTGAGCGCTTTAAGCTTGCCGGCTTTTATGAGCGCTCATTTTTATTTTGCCAGTTCGAACAACTGCTTGATCTGCCCGACTGTCAGTACGGTATCCGATTGCAGTCCTACCACTATCCAGTCTCTAATTCTCATGGGCTTGTCCTCCTTTCCATCTTCTGTCCACCTCTTCCGGTGGTATTCCTAAATACGCTGCCAGCTGATACTTATTGATTTCATAAGAATTTTGTGTGTTGCCGGCTTCCTTGGCTGTAACTATAGTCCCAAACGTCCAGATACCTCGCTTAATTCGTTCACGGACCTTTTGAGGTCCACAGCCTATGACTCTGGCTGCTTGGCTGGAATTTAATATATCTTGCATCTACTCACCTCCCTGTTTCTTCTTACCAATGTGAATCGCACAATCCTTTATTTCAAATACTGTTGTTATTGGCACACCCCCTACATACTGTAAAGTCTGCCCCACCGGCTCTCTCATACATTTTCCGCATACCGGACAATAATTTGCTTCCTCTGCGAGTTCTGTAAAACACGCTGGACATAATCGTTGCATTCTACTCACCTCTCTTCTATTGCATCTTTCCTCAATCTCTCCTATACTTTAGATACAGGCACCGCCATGCCGAGTAATCATGAAAGGAGAATTTGATATGACTCATTTTTTGACTGCTCAAGTTTGCGCAAATGGGCATATGATTACACCGTCTGTAGAATTGAATCCTGAATTAAAACAAGATTATTGTTCAAAATGTGGTGCAAAAACTATTACCAATTGTCCTCATTGCAATGCTCCAATACGCGGTGAATTATACGACGATGATATCGCTATCATTGGTCCTCAACCCGTCGTAGATTCCTACTGTACTAACTGTGGAAATCCATATCCGTGGACTGAATCCGCTTTAGAAAGTACCGCTTTGCTTATACAAGAAGAGGAAGAATTATCAGAACAGTTAAAAGCCTCTCTTGTTGAATCTCTTCCAGACATTATCACCGAAACCCCACGGACTAATCTTGCCGTTGTTCGAGTAAAAAAATGTCTTGCAAGTGCTGGTAAATTCACTGCTGATGCGGTCCGTCAATTCGCTATCGATTTCGGTTGCGAGCTTGTAAAAAAATCACTTGGACTTTAATAATCTATATAGTCTAAATCCTGGGCAACTCTCTTCACCACATGAGTAGTTGTCCTTTTTTAATACCCAACATTTACACCTCTCTTGAAGTTTCGCCCCACATATCGCACAGAAATTATCTTCTTGTACATCATTTGAACATTTCGGGCACTTCATTTTCTTCATCACCTCGCCTTATTCTTTTAGAAAATACTCAATGCTCACCCCGAAGTAATTCGTTCATCTTTCAGATCCTTGTAGCGTTCGTAGTTCTTATGCTTTTTGCTCGGAACTATCGCATCTTGTTCCGGTATGTAAGAGAAAAGGAACTTCTTTGTTTTGCCCCCTCACAGGCATATACTGATGGTGCCCCTCGTTGAATAAGTTGAAGCTTTAAATCTTTCATATCAATCTGTACCTCCCAAAAATTTATTGATGAAATACTGTTGACCTTTACCAGTTACTTTGGTTGTCTTATTGATTCTGACTGAACCATCTGGATTATTCACAGTGCTTTCCTTAACTTCAAACAATCCAAGCTCCATTGCTTTCTGAGTTGGCATATTCCAATCAGCACCTTTTCTTTTGATTAAGTAACTGTTCTCTCTAAGCCACTCAAAAAACCTCTTCTGGCCAGTCTCGACACCGTTCTGCTTCAGGAGCTTCGCAAGATCTCCAATCAGAATAGATGTATGGCTTGTGGATACCGCATCAGCAAAAATTTCTTTAGGCTTCATACGCTGATTATCTTCTAATAAGATTGCATTGCTCTGCTTCAATGATTCGATTGACTGATTTGCCATTTTCAAGGCTCTTGCCATAATCTGTTCCGGAGTATTCCATGCTTTCTCAAGATCGATGAAATACTGACGGATCTGTTTTCCTTCCGGCGATCTCTGGATCATACAGATTTGTTTTGCCATATCAATGCAAACGTCTGCATCCTTTGAAGGTCTTCCACCCTTTGAAGAGGTTTCGCTCATTTTTGAGCAAAAGTCTTTTCCTTCCTCAAATCCGTACTCGCACATTCTCGGAAACCAATCCTTGAATGCTGTTTTGATATGAAGTTGTTCATGTAAATCTCTTGCCGATACTGTCGGCTGTTCTGTTTCGTAATTAATTTTTAATACTTCGTTCATGTATCCTCCTTATAGTATCTTTTTAAGTTACTTATGTGCAAAAAAAATAGGCATTGGATTATCTATATGTAACTCATCAATCATAATTTGAATTTCATCACTTCCAAATACACCGTTTTTCATTTTTTCATAAAATGTTTTCGGCGTAACTCCTATCATTTTAGCAACATCTGTTTGAGATAATCCATTTTTAGCAATTATCCCACGCAGCTCATCTGTTTTTATCACATTTTCACCTCCGTAACTTTTTAAGTTACCTTTAGTATATCACCTTTTCGTAACTTGTCAAGATATTTTTTATTGCGTTTATAACATTTTTGTGCTATTATAAAGTTACTTCATAAAGGAGGATATAAAGTATGACTGTTGGTGAACGTATAAAAAAGGTTCGGAACAAACTCGGAATGAGCCAAGTTGATTTTGCTGATAAAATTAATGTATCCAAACAAACATTATATAAATATGAGAACAATATTATTACCAATATTCCTTCTGATAAAATAGAAGCCGCTGCACGACTCGGTAATGTTTCGCCGGCTTATCTGATGGGTTGGACAATCAGCGATGAGGATATTGCAAATGTCTTTGTTCTCCATGATTTGGAAGATATAATTGATAATATAAGAGAGTTTTCTCCTCCTGAAAAAGCTCACTTTAAGAATTATCTACGGCTACATGAAATAGGTCGAAGAGATGTTGATAAATATACAAATCAGTTATTATCACTTCAACAAATGGAGACTGATGTTCAACTGAACGCAGCTCAAGCACGTACAGATATAGATGTTCCTGAAGGAACTGATACATCAGACGATGATATTATGAATGACAAAGATTTCTAAGTCCTTTTTATCGAACAGGTGTTTTGCTACATTTATCATGGAGGTGTTTACGATGAATGCTTATGAAGCACTTTTAGATGAAGCCTGCGATATCGGACTTATAGTAAAGGAAAAACCATTACAATATAACAATGGACGTATCAAAGGCAACCGGATAGCAATCCGGCAGGATATTAATACTACAACAGAAAAAGCCTGTGTTCTGGCAGAAGAACTTGGACACCATCACACATCAGTCGGAAATATTCTTGATATGGATATTTCTGCGAACCGCAAACAGGAACGCCAGGCACGCTTACACGGATACAATCACTTGATTGGTCTTACTGGTCTGATCAATGCCTATGAGCATGGCTGCACGAACAGATATGAGACTGCCGAATATCTGGAAGTAACTGAGGAATTCTTAGAAGAATGTATCTCATGTTATCGTGAGAAGTATGGAGTATACAAGATTGTAGATAATTATATTATCTATTTCATTCCGAACTTGGCAGTGTTTAAACGGATATAATTGTACAATATTTGAGGAAATTATATGACATCATATATATTAAACAAATATAAAAAGACTATTTATTGCACCAACTGTGGGCATAAAATCGATACTACCTATACCTTTTGCAACAAATGTGGACACATAGTATCTGAAACACCGCTTAAGAAAGATGTATTGAATCAGTTCATGATTGAATGTAATGCTCAATTGGCTCATGACGAAGAAATGAGTCAGTATGAAGAGCATAATAAGGATTGATATAACCGCTTCGGCGTTTATATAAAAGTTTACTTAAACTTACTTATTTTCTTATTCTTAAATTACAAATGAAGAGGGGGAACTCTATGGAATTTATTGTGTTGATAATAATTTTAGCTATTATCTTCTATTTACTAAGTGTGGCTTGGCCATTTCTTTTACTTCTTGTTGCTATTTGTATTTTATGGAAAGTATATGAACTATATTATTATAAAAGTTCATCATTTGCAGAAATAAAGCAAAGAGTAACTACTTATATTAACGACTGTAATGAACTGAATCAGCATATTGAAAGCTTAAAAGATACAACTTTGATTTCTAACAAAACTGATTACGGAGAAGCTTCTTATCAAGACGCCAGTAATTGGAACTATAAGAGAAAACATTTAAAAGAGGAAAAATATGCTCCAAACATACACCAATGTTCTCGTACCGTTTGCAGTAATGCTCAAAAGAAACCTTTTGAATACATCTGCAAGTATTTCGGAATAAAAGCTACTGAAGAAACGCTTTCAAAATTTGAAGCAATCTTAAACAATTTTGAAGCTGCTGAAGAAGGTAAGCATCACCTGCAAGCAGAAAAAGGAAAAATAATTAAAAGCATTGAAACGGACATTCCAGTTCTGATTAGGAAGCTTAGTAAGAAAAAACTGGAACAAAATCTTGGATTTGAAGAAATAGATATGAGTACAGCATATTTTCCAAAATATGTTTTCCAGTATGTGAGCTCCGGTGGAAATGCATCAACCCATTGTGATATTACTATGGATATTGATAATTTAAACAGATTTATCTTATTCTTATCCGAAAAAATAAAATTTAATAAAAGCGCCGCTGGTCAACGCGCTCTTATGACAAGCAAGCTTCGCCAGCATATTAAAGAGCGCGATGGATTCACTTGTCAGCTATGTGGCGCTTCTGTTGAACAGGAACCTCATTTACTACTTGAAATCGACCACATAAAACCGATTTCCAAAGGCGGTATGACCGTTGAAGATAATTTACAAACTCTTTGTTGGCGCTGTAACCGCAGTAAAGGCTCTAAATTTTAATTACTAGTATAAAAAAAGAAAGCGCCACCCCGTTGGCTCAGGGTGGCTCGCATATCCGAAGATATACTATATCTGATTGTTCAAGTCATATTGTATCATCTTCGGACAGCTATCGCAAGCGGAACATCTGTTCCTTGCTGGCTGTTATTTTTATACCCATTTTTGTGCGACGTCGCACCAGAAAGGAGATGCGTATTGTGGGAAGACGAAAGAAATACCCTAAACTACCGAACGGCTACGGCTCTATTAAGCGCCTATCCGGGAAGAATCGGACAAACCCTTATGGAGTTTACCCTCCGACCAAAGAATTCGATATAAACGGGAATCCTGTGTCTATAAAGGCACTCTGTTATGTTGACGATTGGTATAAGGGGTTTACAGTTCTGACCTGGTATAAGCATGGAGAATATTATCCTGGGAGGGAAAAAGAACTGACCGAATCCGGAAGTTCCGATGAATTGGGAAGCCAGGTCGCAAAAATTTTGAGTAAATACTCTCAGACTCAGCGTGAGGTTGCTGATCAGAAGACTTTTGAGGACATATTCAAAGAGTTTTATGCCTGGAAGTTTGGGAAAGAATACAATTTAAATCGTGAAAAACACTCTGCATCAGAAGCTGGATTTCGCTCTGCCTACAATAATTGTAAATCTTTACACGATAAAAGTTTTCGCTCTCTTGTTACAGCCGACCTGCAGAAAGCAGTTGATGACTGTCCGTTGAAACATGCGACACTCGAAAAAATAATTGTGCTATTTAACCAGATGTATGCTTATGCAGATGCAAATGATTTGTGTGATAAAAAATATTCTGATTATGTAAAAATCAAATCAGAAGACGATGACGAAAAAGGGGTTCCGTTCGAAAACAATGAACTTGAAATTTTATGGAAAAATCAAGAAGATCCAGTTGTGGAAATGTTATTAATCATCTGTTACTCAGGATTTAGAATTTCTGAGTATATAGATTTAGAAGTAAATTGGAATGAAAATTACCTTAAAGGAGGATTAAAAACTGATGCCGGAAGAAATAGAATCGTTCCTATACATTCAGCTATATTGCCTCTTGTAAAGCGAAGAATAAAACGAGACGGCGCTTTTTTAACTTGCTCCACCGGAGATTTCAGAGCAGGCATGTATGCTACACTGGAAAAGCTTGGGATTAAAAAGCATACTCCACATGATTGCAGGCACACATTCAGCAAGCTATGTGATGACTATTATGTGAATGAAACAGACAAGAAATTAATGCTCGGTCATTCGTTCCAGGATGTCACAAACAAGGTGTATCTGCATCGTAGTTTAGAACGGCTTAAAGAAGAAATCGAACGAATAAAAGTGTGTCGCTAACGTGTCACTAACGGTTCGTATTTATCCGTTTTAGCTCGTGCGTATCCGAAACTATTGATTACCCGCAAAACGCCTGTATATAGGGCATTTGCGGGTATCATTGCTTTATTTTCGCTGTTTTTTTAAAGCCTTAAATTTTAACTATTTCTTAAAGTTCTCATTTTTAAACTATTAATCCATTACTACTCACTTTCAGTCTCAGTACTCTCACTGTCTTCCGTTGCAATCATATCATCTATAGAATCCGGAATTGTTCCAATGATTGTGGTACTTGAAAGATATACATCATCATTTACCTTGATATAGTACTCACCAAGCATAGCGTTTTTCTCACCGATTGTGATGATATATGTCTTGTCATCGGTGCTTAGCTTTACGACATTCTGTGGTTCATCCAGCCCAAAATCAGATGTATCCGCATCTGAATCAAATTTCTTTGAAGCAGTGATGCTTGTGGCGTTTCCAAGCAATGATGTGACCTTGCTTGTATTGATTTTAAGAGAGGTATCATTATCGCAGACCCACTGCTCGTCATCATCAGAATCAGAAGACTCTGATTCTGTGTCTGTTTTCTCAGACTCCGTTGACTCGGTCTCATCGGATGTGCCATCTGACTTTATACGGCTGAAGGTATACTCCTGACCATCAATCAGAAATGAAAGTGATTTAACATCCGATGAGTCGAGCGAAAGTGCCTCAACACTGTCGCTTTCGCTCTCCGAATCATCGTCACTTTTATATTTATTGTAATTTAGAAGCCCCAGGTAGCCTGCCAGACAGGCTGCCAGAACTATCGCAAGTATCACAAAGGTGCGTTTCTGCTTATTCATTCATTTTTCTCCTATTTCTTATACGCGTTTACCTGTAATCTACTTCTTTCTCCTCATTGTCCATACAACGATTCCTATGATAATAAGCAGTATTGGTACAGCTATCATTATGATAAGTCCCGTAATAACCGCCTGCAGCGTATTTATAGTGATATTGCTTAAGGTGTAATCCTTCACCGGTATCACACTTGATGCAAGCTCAACATTTCCGGTCATTGATGAGATAACATCCTTGAACATGTCTGCATTGTTGCCGGAAACGGCATTGTCATATGAATCATCAACCACATAAGGCGTACCAAACACAACAATCGATGCGCCGGTGCTTGAATCATTTACAGCAAGACCTGTAGTAAACGGTCCGTTCTCATCTGCATCCTCTGCCTTCGATGTGGTGATATTCTTCCAGTCCTTCTTTAAAACTGCACTGTCTGATGTAGAAAGCAGCTTTATATATGTCACATCATCTGTATCCTCAGGATAACTGATTGCACAGCTTCCTGCCAGGAATACATATCCGTCTGTTGCATCTGAGGTGTAATCTGTCGTCTCAACCGTTGGAAGCAGGTAGAGAGGATTCTGATAATATTTTGAGCTGTCATTTTCAGCTACCACACCGGTCTTGAAGCTGACATTGTAAGCCGCAAGTATCTTGTTAAAGTTTGTAAGCTCGTCATTATATGCGTAGCAGCCGATAATCATTGCCTTTCCACCGCCATTTAAATAATCAATCACCTTCTGTGCGTCTTCCTCGTTGAAATCTACAGTCGGGGAATTAATGATAATGGCTGTTGCATCCTCCGGCACCTTTTCCTCGTTAAAGAGCTCTAAACTCTTAAGATTTGCATTTGCCTTGCTTACAACACTCTGGAAATTGCTTCCTATTTCCGTTTCATTGTGTCCGGTTATCTGATAAATTACCGGGAGCTCATCTGCATCCATTGTGACATACTCTATGGCACTTGTAATCTGTCCCTCGGCATCATAGCCTGTGATGCTAGACTGCGACTGGTATCCGTAATAATATGATGAGCTGTCATATTCATATATATCATTGTAATCAATCACCTTTGAACGGTTTTTGCTCTCGATGATAAGGCTGTTTGTGGTAGGTGTCGTGTCTGTGTAATCCTGATAAAACTTCGGGCTTGTCGCCGGGTCTACATATTTTACCTTTATATGACTCGAAAGATCCTTGTATCTGTTGATTGTCTCATCTATCTTTGCATCCTTTGATTTCTTGGAATTTAAAACATAGATTGTGATATCCTCATCGAGCTTACTTACCCTGTCCTTTGTATCGTTTGTGAGCGAGTACAGCTTTGTAGCCGAACAGTCAATTGATGTGTACTTAGCAGGAAGCGCTGTCACTACAAGATTTACAACCACACAGATTGCACACATTATGACAATCATTCCTGCTGAAAATGCTCCTGTGCCTATCATCTTCTTTGAAAATGCCCATCTTCTCTTCTGGATAGATTGAGTCGTCAAGAAACATAAAAGCAAAGTAACCGTCACATAATAAGCTGCCGATGTGACACTAAAGCAGCCACTCACAAAATTCTCAAATGGTGTGTACAAATCAAAGCAATTAAGCACCTTTGTGAGCAGATTCCCACTTGACGAGATGAGCCCTGTGATGGACTGCATCATGTATGAGAGGAATAATGCCGCAAATGTAAGTATTGCAGATATTATCACACTCTCAGATATGGACGATATAAAAAGTCCCACGGCGATGCATGATAAACCGTAAAGCCAGTAGCCAAACAAAGCCACATACGCTTCACTGAGCGCAACCTTGCCGTAAATTGACAACACGAGCGGTGAAAGTGCAAAAAGTGCTATGTCTATGGTGTATACTGCTGCCATCGCTAAATATTTTCCTGCTACAATCCTTCCGACAGATACAGGCGATGTCAGCATGAGCTGATCTGTCTTTGTCTTTTTCTCATCAGAAAGCGATCTCATCGTGAGAATTGGCACTGCAATCATCATAATAAAACCGATTCCCTTTAAATCATATGATATATACGGATAACCGTTTTTCAGATTGTATACATAAAAATATAGGCCATACACTGCAAGAAGTGCTGCAACAAACAGCCATCCTATAACGTTTTGGAAATATGATTTGAATTCTCTTTTAAATATTGCAAGCATTATTTCTCATCTCCTTCCCCTGTAAGCTCAAGGAATACGTCCTCGAGTGACTTCACAACAGTATGCATCTCAAGGATTGGCATATGCATTGCACTTGCAAGCTCAAATATTTCCTCACGTATATCGCAGTTTGCTTTTGCTATAACCACAGCCTTCACTGTATTCTCTTCCTCAGACTTTTCAAATGTGACCTTATCAACATTTACTATCTTTTCAAGCATTCCTCTTGCACCAATCTCGTCTGATTTGAGTACAAGGTTAATTTCCTGGTTCTTTGACATGAGATTAATCAGGTTCTCTGTGGCATCACTTGCTACAAGCTTGCCCTTTGATATGATAAACACATGATCACACACTGCACTTATCTCACTTAAAATATGCGAGCTAAGTATCACCGTATGATTTTCTCCAAGCTTTTTAATAAGCTCACGAATCTCTATTATCTGCTTTGGATCAAGTCCCACTGTAGGCTCATCCAGTATGATGATTTCCGGGTAGCCAAGAAGTGCCTGGGCGAAGCCCACTCTTTGTCTGTAGCCCTTGGAAAGGTTCTTTATGAGACGGTTTTTCACCTCCGTGATGCCGGTCATGTCCATGGCATCTGCTATCATTTCTTTTCTCTTTTTCCTGTCGAGCTTTTTGAGCTCTGCCACAAATTTGAGATACTCATATACCGTCATATCCACATAAAGCGGTGGTATCTCCGGCAGGTATCCTATACATTTTTTTGCCTCCTCAGGCTGTGCAAATATATCATAGCCGTTTATCTTTACTGTTCCACCATCAGCACCGATATATCCGGTAACAATATTCATGGTGGTTGACTTTCCGGCGCCGTTTGGTCCCAAAAGTCCGTATATCTTTCCCGGCTCAACAGTCAGCGAAAGATGATCTACGGCCATATGGTCGCCATATTTCTTTACGAGATTACTAATTTCTATCACAGTAATACTCCTTCCTACTAAATTGTTATGATATTAGAGTATAAAAAAAGAGTGTTCAATTTGTGAATTCTGAACACTCTTTTGTACATTATTTATAATTTTAATATTATGATATTTTAGCTGTACTAATTGTCTGCGCGCACAATCATAGCTTCTCTTTCAGCACCTGTTCCGATGAACTTAACAGGTACTCCGATGTATTTCTCTATGAAGCTGATGTATTTCTGTGCATTCTCAGGAAGCTCCTCGAAAGTCTTACAGCTTGCGATTTCATCTCCCCAGCCGCCTTTTAGCTCCTCATATACAGGCTTTGCGTTGTTTAAAACCTTGAGATTTGTGGTAAAGTCCTCTGTTACCTCACCGTTTACATCGTAGCCGATGCAGACTTTTATTGTATCAAACTTGCCGATTGTGTCGAGATGGTTTACAGAAAGTGCTGTAAGTCCGTTAAGACGCTTAGCATATTTTAAGGTGACAAGGTCTAACCATCCGCATCTTCTCGGGCGGCCTGTTGTGGTGCCGTACTCATGTCCGAGCTCACGGATTTTGTCTCCGGTTGCGTCAAGAAGCTCTGTCACATATGGTCCCTCACCTACACGGCTTGAATATGCCTTGATGACACCGTATACATTTCCGATATCTGAAGCAGAAAGACCTGTTCCTGTAAGGATGCCACCGATTGTAGGATTTGATGATGTAACATATGGATATGAACCAAAGTCGATGTCAAGGAGTGTAGCCTGTGCTCCCTCAACAACCACCTTTTTGTCATCCTCAAGTGCCTTGTGTAAGAGGGTGATTGTATCACATACATATGGCTCAAGCTGTGCTGCATAGTCACTGTACTCTGCAAACATCTTGTCGAAATCAAGCTCCTTTGTATAATCAGTCTCAGGATCATATACCTTAAGAAGTGCAAGCTTAAGCTCTGTCTGCTCCTTAAGGCGCTCCTTGAAATCAGGTGCGTATAAATCCTCCATTCTGATTCCGCTTCTCTCATACTTATCGCAGTATGAAGGTCCGATACCCTTTCCTGTAGTACCGATTTTCTTTGCCTTTCTCACCTTCTCAAGCGCCACATCAAGCTTGCTGTGATATGGGAAAATGACATGCGTTTTGTCACTGATTTTTAAGTATTTATCTACATCATATCCGTGCTCCTTTAAGTTGTTGATTTCCTCTAAAAGAACCTGCGGATTTAAAACTACTCCGTTTCCGATCACTCCGATTGTATGTCCTGATAAGAGACCTGACGGAATAAGGTGCATTGCATATTTAACACCGTTTGCTTTGATTGTGTGACCGGCATTGTCTCCGCCTGTGCATCTTACTGCTACATCAGCGTCTGCTGCAAGGTAATCAATTACCTTACCTTTTCCTTCATCACCATAGAAACATCCTATTACTACATCTACCTTTGACATTTTACATGCCTCCCTTGTATTTTCTGACACGACACATTGTGCCATGTTGCTGCTTGATTTTAGTGGTATATTTATTATTCTTTGTAACATTAATAATTATTTATTACAATACTCTATCTTCTTAGAGCAGGCTATTGCAAGCGCTCCGGGTCCTATATGGCATGAGACCGAAAGTGAAAGCGGATTCATGACTATCTCGTTATTTGGAAATGCTGCCTGAACCTCTTCCTTAAATGCCTCCGCTGCTGCAATATCATGCGTGTATGCCATTTCAAGATTTATCTGGCTGCCATCCGGATTATTGAAGCGTTTCTCAAAATCCGACTTCATGGCATCTATCATGATGCTTTTTGCCTGCTTTACGGTACGTGCCTTTGCAAATGCATCAAGCTTCTCACCCTGAATCTGAAGCACCGGTTTAAGCTTTAAAAGTGTGCCAAGAGCTGCCGCTGCTGGCGTGATTCTACCACCCTTTTTGAGGTAGTTAAGAGTATCTACCATGATATATATGGAAGACTCAAACTTTGCATCCTCTAATATCTGCTTTATCTCAGCTGCATTTTTTCCTGCTTCTGCCAGGTTCTTCGCATCTATAACCGACTGGCGCATTGTAACTGATATTCTCTGATTATTGACTACCTGCACTTTGCCGTCATAATCCTGCGAGAGCATATATGCTGTCTCACATGAGCTTGAAAGACCTGATGACATTGGAATGTATACAATCTCATCATTTTCCTTTAAAAACTCATCCCATTTATCTGTTACATCACCAACCAAAGGCATAGATGTCTTGATATCGCCGCCTGCCGTAAGCTTCTCATAGAACTGCTCCTGCGTCAGATCGATATTCTCATAATACATCTGCTCTTCGATGTAAAAAGGCATTGGAATCACCTCAACTCCGAGCTTCTTTGCCTCGTCAGGTGTGATACCGCTGTTTGAATCGGTAACTACTATAACCTTACTCATTAATTCTCACTCCGATATAAATATTCGTTGTCGTATTTTTTCCAACACCGCTCATTATACCATAGGTGTAATTGTTTGAAAAGAAGTTTTTGATGTACTTCGGCGTTATTTTACCTACATCGTAGACACGGCTGGCTTACACCAGCCTCCGTATATTCGTGGTCCGCACAGTAGGTGCTTCTTGCTCATATCCGGACAGCGACTTTTTTCTACCTACATCGTAGACACGGCTGGCTTACACCAGCCTCCGTATATTCGCAATCCGCACTTGCGTGCTTCTTGCTCATATCCGGACATTCGTCAAATAAAAAATCAGAGGCAAGCGAGCTTGCCTCTGATTTTTTATTTTCCTCATTGTCTACGATTACATCATGCCCATTCCGGCGCCGGCTCCTGCTGGCATTGCTGGAGTGTCCTCTTTGATTGTAGCTACTGCTGACTCTGTTGTGAGGAGTGTTGAAGCTACTGATGTTGCATTCTGTAATGCACTTCTTGTAACCTTTACAGGATCAAGGATTCCGTTATCAACCATATCTACATACTCTTCTGTAGCTGCGTTGAAGCCTGTTCCCGGAGCTGACTCCTTTACCTTGTTGATGATTACTGCGCCTTCAAGTCCTGCGTTTGCAGCGATATAGTAAAGTGGAGCCTCGAGTGCTTTAAGGATAACCTTTGCACCTGTCTTCTCATCTCCCTCAAGTGTATCAACAAACTCTGCAACCTTCTTTGATGCATGGATATATGCTGATCCACCACCTGCGATGATTCCCTCTTCAACTGCTGCTCTTGTAGCGTTAAGGGCATCCTCCATACGAAGCTTAGCCTCTTTCATCTCTGTCTCTGTTGCAGCACCTACACGGATAACTGCTACACCGCCTGCCATCTTGGCAAGACGCTCCTGTAATTTCTCTTTATCAAACTCAGATGTTGTCTCATCAATCTGACCACGGATCTGACTTACTCTGCCTGCGATAGCATCCTTGTCTCCGGCACCGTCAACGATGACTGTGTTCTCCTTCTGAACCTTAACTGACTTAGCACGGCCAAGCATATCGATTGTTGTATCCTTGAGCTCAAGTCCAAGATCAGAGCTGATTACCTGACCACCTGTAAGGATTGCGATATCCTCAAGCATTGCTTTTCTTCTGTCACCATATCCAGGAGCCTTTACAGCTACTACATTGAATGTACCACGAAGCTTATTAACGATAAGTGTTGTAAGAGCCTCGCCCTCAACATCCTCAGCGATGATAAGAAGTCTTGCACCGGCCTGAACAATCTTCTCAAGTAATGGAAGAATATCCTGGATGTTTGAAATCTTCTTGTCAGTAATAAGAATATACGGATCATCAAGTACTGCTTCCATCTTATCCATATCTGTGCACATATATGCTGAGAGATATCCTCTGTCGAACTGCATACCTTCTACAAGGTCAAGCTCTGTCTGCATTGTCTTTGACTCTTCAATTGTGATAACACCATCATTTGTAACCTTTTCCATAGCGTCTGCTACGAGATTACCAACTTCCTCATCTCCTGCTGAGATAGCTGCAACCTTAGCGATCTGCTCTTTGCCTTTTACTTTCTGGCTCATATCCTTAAGTGCCTCAACAGCTTTGTCTGTAGCTCTCTTCATACCACGACGAAGCACGATTGGGTTTGCTCCTGCCTCAAGGTTCTTCATTCCTTCCTGAACCATTGCCTGTGTAAGAACTGTAGCTGTTGTTGTTCCGTCTCCTGCTACATCATTTGTCTTTGTGGCAACTTCCTTGACAAGCTGTGCTCCCATGTTCTCGAAAGCATCCTCAAGCTCAATCTCTTTTGCGATTGTAACACCATCGTTTGTGATGAGTGGTGCACCGTATGATTTGTCAAGTACTACGTTTCTTCCTTTTGGTCCAAGTGTTACTCTGACTGTATTTGCTAATTTATCTACTCCAGCTCCAAGTGCTGCTCTGGCTTCTGAGCCATATTTAATTTCCTTTGCCATGATTTATACGACCTTTCTATTTATTTATATATTTGATATTTAATTCCAAAATGTAAGCAGCTATGACCGGATATGTAAAACGTACCGGATCTTTAGCTTCTATCCGTAAATTAATCTTACTCTACTACTGCAAGAATATCATTCTGTCTAACGATGATGTACTCTTCTCCGTCAAGCTTAACCTCTGTGCCTGCGTATTTAGAATAAATAACCTTCTGTCCGACTGTTACCTGCATCTTAACTTCCTTGCCGTCAACCATTCCGCCAGGTCCTACTGCGATAACCTCAGCCTCCTGTGGCTTCTCCTGTGCTGAACTTGTAAGGATGATTCCCGATTTTGTTGTTTCCTCTGCTTCTAACTGCTTTAATACTACTCTGTCTGATAATGGAACTAATTTCATTGTATTGCCTCCTTTTATCTCTGTTAGCACTCATTTCTTTCGAGTGCTAATTTCTTTCTGTAAATAAAATATCACTATTGCATTTCAATGTCAACAGTGATATTTCATTTTAATATTTATTTTACATTTTCTATATCAATCCGTAATGCTTTAACGCATTTTTCACTCCATCATCTGAAATATCCGATGTGACATATTCCGCAATTTCTTTAGCCGGTGGCATTGAGTTGCCCATCGCGATTCCATGTCCTACACTCTCAAGCATTTCAAGGTCATTTACACTGTCGCCTATCGCATAGGTTTCATCAAGCGGGATATCCAGATGATTGCACAGCCATTTGATGCCGGTTGCCTTTGAGGTTCCCTTCGGCACGAACTCCACTACATTTTCCACATGCTCAAGTATCAGAAAATCATCGGCAAACTCGGTCTTCACACGTTCATAATCAGTACCATCTATCACGTCAGCGGAGAATTTATTAATTCTTATCTCGCCGTCATATCCTCTTATTATATGTGCATGCTCACCAAGTGACTCAAAAAGGTAATCCACATACGGATCATCCTCAAAGCCCTCGTCATCTATCCAGTAGTCTGTGGAGCCCTCAAGCACTACAGGCATTTTACACTCAGAAAGCACCCTTATGACCTTTTGTACCATATCTGCGCTCAGGTTATTTTCGTATATTACTTTGCCATCCATTTCAATATAGTTGCCACATGCCGCAATTATTCCATCAAAACCCATATTTAATAGCTTCTCTGACCTCACACTGGCTCTGGCACGTCCAGTACATATAAATGCCAGATGTCCGTTTGCCTTGAGGGTTGCCACAGCCTCTATTGTGCTTTCAGGAATTACCATGTCATCGTCCCATATTGTTCCGTCTATGTCAAAAAATACTGTTTTACTCATTTGTTGCTCCTAATATTATTATTATCATGTCAAACACTGCTATCTTAACATCTTATAAGTCAAATTTCAATCAGTTTATCCACAGTACCAACACCTTTAGAAAGCAGTAATTTTGTATGTCAAAAATCCCGGTGCAATGCACCGGGATTTTGCTATAAAATGTATGAAATAAAATTTATTAAGGAGAATTGCTATAATAATTTGTTACTGTACTGAGAGATATGAATATCCCATGAGACTCTCATCAACCTCTCTTGCAGCCTCACGTCCCTCTCTGATAGCCCATACTACAAGGGACTGTCCACGGTGGTTATCACCTGCCACGTATACATTTTTTACGTTTGTAGCGTAATGTCCCTCCTGTGTACTTACGTTTGTTCTGGCATTGAGCTCTACACCAAATGCCTTTGCCACATAGCTTTCTGTTCCAAGGAATCCTGCTGCTATAAGCACAAGCTCTGCCGGAAGCTTTTTCTCTGATCCCTCTACCGGAACCATCATGAATCTGCCTGTCTTCTCGTCCTTTTTACTCTCAAGACTTACAATTGTAAGCTCCTTTAGGTTGCCGTTTTTGTCCTTGTGGAACTCTTTTACGGTTGTCTTGTAGATACGTGGGTCATGTCCGAATACCGCAATGGCTTCCTCCTGGCCGTAGTCTGTCTTTAAGACCTTCGGCCACTCTGGCCACGGATTGTTTGCGGCACGCTCTGTAGGCGGACAAGGCATCATCTCAAGCTGTGTGACTGATTTGGCGCCCTGACGGATTGCAGTTCCGACACAGTCGTTTCCTGTGTCACCGCCACCGATAATGACCACATTTTTGCCCTTTGCAGATACAAACTTGCCATCTGTCAGGTTTGAATTTAAAAGGCTCTTTGTATTCTGGGTAAGGTAATCAACAGCAAAGTAAATACCCTTTGCATCTCTTCCGTCTGCCTTTATGTCTCTTGGATTTTTTGCGCCACAGCAAAGAATTACCCTGTCATACTTCTTGTAAAGCTCTGCCGGCTTTATATCCTTTCCGACATCACAGCCTGTGACAAAATGAATGCCCTCTTCCTTCATTATATTAACTTTTCTGTCAATAATGCTCTTATCAAGCTTCATATTTGGAATACCATACATGAGCAGACCACCGACGCGGTCCTCTCTCTCATATACTGTAACCTCATGGCCTCTCTGGTTAAGCTGGTCTGCTGCCGCAAGTCCTGAAGGGCCCGAACCAATGATTGCCACCTTCTTGCCGGTTCTGACCTTTGGTGGCTTTGGAGCTGCATATCCGTTTGCATATGCAGTCTCTATTACACCATGCTCATTGTCCCTGACTGACACCGGACTACCCCAGTGTCCGCATGTACATGCCTTCTCGCACAGTGCCGGGCAGACTCTTGATGTAAACTCAGGGAAATTATTGGTCTTGTGCAGACGATTATATGCCTGCTCCCAGTTGCCGGTATATACAAGGTCGTTCCACTCCGGAACCAGGTTGTGCAGAGGACAGCCTGATGTCATGCCTGCTATTGTCATTCCCGACTGGCAGAAAGGAACTCCGCAGTCCATACAACGGGCAGCCTGTTTCTGTTGATTTTCTTTTGAAAGGAACACATGGAACTCGTTAAAGTTCTTAATACGCTCCTTTGGCTCTACAGACGCTGCTTCGCATCTGTCATATTCCATAAATCCTGTTGGTTTTCCCATTATCTGCGTCCTCCTTAGCCTCTTGTGCTGGCATAAAATGCCTCAATCTGTGCCTGCTCTGCGTTAAGACCCTTTTCTTCCATCTGTACAATAGCCATCTGCATACGGTTGTAATCGTAAGGAATAACCTTCTTGAACTTAGGAAGATACTCACTGAAATGATCAAGGATTTCCTTACCTTTTTCTGAATTTGTAAGTGTTACATGCTCTTTTATCATTTCCTTAAGCTCTAATACATCGTACTTGTTTGAGACCTCCTCAGTAAATACCATCTGCTTGTTGGTTCTCATGTAAAGGTCATTGTCCTCATCAAGCACATATGCTATTCCACCGCTCATACCTGCTGCAAAGTTTTTTCCGGTCTTTCCAAGGATAACTACGCGGCCACCTGTCATGTACTCACATCCATGATCGCCGACACCCTCAACTACTGCTGTTGCACCGGAATTTCTTACGCAGAAACGCTCACCGGCAACACCGTTTATGAAGGCCTTACCGCTTGTAGCTCCGTAAAGTGCTACGTTTCCGATGATGATATTATCATCCTTCTCAAACTTGACTCCTGCAGGTGGATATACGATGAGCTTTCCACCTGAAAGACCTTTTCCAAAGTAATCATTTGAATCTCCGACAAGCTCAAGTGTAAGTCCCTTAGGGATAAATGCTCCAAAGCTCTGTCCGCCTGCACCGTTACACTTGATAACAAATGTGTCTTCATCCAGCGTATCGTCATATTTCTTTGTAATCTCAGAACCAAATATTGTTCCGAGAGATCTGTTTGTATTTGTTACCTCAATCTCAATCGCGCGCTTTTGTCCGCTCTCAAGTGCGCTCTTAAGCTGTGTCATGATCTCAGTCATATCCTTTGTCTTTGAAAGCTCAAAGTCATATACCTGCTTAGGATCGAATATAACACTCTGCTTTTTGCCGTCAAACGGATTATTAAGTATGCAGTCAAGGTCAATCTTTGACTGTCTCTCGCTTAGATTATCACGCTTCTTTAAGAGATCTCCACGTCCAACGAGCTCATCCACTGTCTTTACGCCAAGCTTTGCCATATACTCACGAAGCTCTTCAGCGATGAAACGCATGAAGTTCTCAACGTACTCCGGCTTTCCTGCAAAGCGCTTACGAAGCTCAGGGTTTTGTGTAGCAATTCCTGCCGGACATGTATCTAAGTTACATACTCTCATCATTACGCAGCCCATTGTTACAAGCGGAGCTGTCGCAAAACCGAATTCCTCGGCTCCAAGACACGCTGCTATTGCCACATCACGGCCACTCATCAGCTTACCGTCTGTCTCAATTCTTACTTTATTTCTAAGACCATTCATAAGAAGAGTCTGGTGTGTATCTGCAAGTCCAAGCTCCCATGGAAGTCCCGCATTGTGGATTGAGCTGCTAGGTGCGGCTCCTGTTCCTCCGTCGTAGCCTGAGATAAGCACTACCTGTGCTCCGGCCTTTGCAACGCCTGCCGCAACAGTTCCTACACCGGCCTCAGAAACGAGCTTGACTGAGATTCTTGCATCTCTGTTTGCATTCTTTAAGTCGAATATAAGCTGCTCCAAATCCTCGATAGAATAAATATCGTGGTGTGGTGGTGGAGAGATGAGTGCAACACCCGGTGTTGAAAGTCTTGTCTTTGCAATCCAAGGATAAACCTTCTTTCCAGGTAAGTGTCCGCCCTCACCCGGCTTAGCACCCTGTGCCATCTTAATCTGAATCTCCTGTGCGCTTGTTAAGTATCTGCTTGTGACACCAAAACGTCCTGAAGCAACCTGCTTGATTGCTGAACAGCGGTTCTTTCCGTCTTTTCCGATTGTGAGACGATCCTTGTCCTCTCCACCCTCACCGGTATTTGATTTTCCGTGCAGATGGTTCATGGCAATTGCAAGTGTCTCATGTGCTTCCTTTGAAATAGATCCGTATGACATAGCACCTGTCTTGAAACGTGTCACAATTGAGTCAACGCTCTCAACATCCTCGAGCTTGACACCCTTCTTAGGATAGTTGAAATCCATGAGTCCACGGATATTTGTATTTTTCTCTTCCTCGTCCACAAGTGCTGTGTACTGCTTGAACAGATTGTAGTCGCCGCGCTGTGTCGACTGCTGGAGAAGATGGATTGTAGCCGGATTGTACAGATGGTCATCAGCTCCGCTTCTCATCTTGTGTCTGCCCTTGCTGTCAAGTGTAACATCTGTCTCAAGTCCGAGCGGATCGTAGGCCGCAGAGTGAAGCTCATTCACATCGTTCTCGATATCCTGTAATGTAATTCCACCGATACGGCTTACTGTATTTGTGAAATACTTATCAATAACACTCTTGTCAATACCGATTGCCTCAAAAATCTTTGAGCCCTGATATGACTGGATGGTTGAAATACCCATCTTTGCTGCAATTTTTACGATACCTGTGATGATTGCATGGTTGTAATCATCGATTGCTGCATAATAATCCTTGTCAAGCATATGCTCGTCAACAAGCTGCTTAACTGTATCCTGTGCCAGATAAGGGTTGATTGCACTTGCACCAAAGCCAAGCAGTGTAGCAAAATGATGAACCTCTCTCGGCTCTCCTGACTCAAGAATGAGAGAAAGAGATGTTCTCTTTTTTGTCTTTACAAGATACTGCTGCAATGCAGCAACTGCAAGCAGTGAAGGAATTGCAACGTGGTTTTCATCAACACCCCTGTCTGAGAGGATAATAATGTTGGCTCCATCCCTGTATGCACGGTCAGCCTCTATATAAAGTCTGTCTACAGCTTTCTCAAGACTTGTGTTCTTGTAATATATAATAGGTAAAACCTCTACCTTAAAGCCATCGGCCTTTAAATTCTTAATCTTCATAAGGTCAGTGTTTGTAAGGATTGGGTTGTTAATCTTAAGTACACGGCAGTTTTCCGGCTTCTCCTCAAGCACATTTCCGGCCTCACCGATATAGAGTGTGGTTGATGTGACAACCTCCTCACGGATTGAATCGATAGGCGGATTTGTTACCTGTGCGAAGCGCTGCTTAAAGTAGTTGAATAACGGCTCCCTGTTACCGGATAAAGCTGCAAGCGGTGTATCAGTACCCATTGCTGCTGTGCCCTCAACACCATTTTTAGCCATCGGAAGGATTGAATCCTTGAGTGACTCATATGTGTAACCGAAGGCTCTCTGCATTCTCTGGCGCTCTTCCTTTGTATACTCAGGTACTCTCTGGTTAGGAATCTTTAAATCCTTAAGATTTACCATGTATCTGTCAATCCACTCACCATAAGGCTGCTTGTCTGCATATCTCTCCTTGAGCTCATCATCATCTATGATTTTTCCTGCGACAGTATCCACAAGGAGCATCTTTCCCGGACGGAGACGATCCTTTTTCACTATCTTTGTAGGGTCAATCTCAAGTACTCCGACCTCAGATGAAAGGATAAGATAATCATCATCTGTCACATAGTAACGTGATGGACGAAGTCCGTTTCTGTCAAGCACTGCTCCGACTAAATCACCATCTGAGAATACGATTGAAGCTGGACCATCCCATGGCTCCATCATTGTAGCGTAATACTGGTAGAAATCCTTCTTCTTCTGAGTCATGATTGAATTGTTTGCCCATGGCTCAGGAATCATTATCATAACGGCAAGTGGAAGCTCCATACCACTCATTACCAAGAATTCAAGCGCATTATCAAGCATTGCTGAGTCAGATCCTGCCGCATTGATAACCGGCAAAACCTTCTGGAACTCTTTTTTAAGCTTTGGAGACTCCATGTTCTCCTCACGGGCTGACATCTTGTCAGAGTTTCCAAGAATAGTGTTAATCTCACCATTGTGCACGATAAATCTGTTTGGATGAGATCTCTCCCAGCTTGGGTTTGTATTTGTAGAGAATCTTGAATGTACTGTGGCGATTGCTGACTCATAATCAGGATCCTGTAAATCCATGAAGAACTGTCTGAGCTGCTCTACAAGGAACATTCCCTTATATACGATTGTTCTGCTTGAGAATGAAACCACATATGTATTGTCGTTTGACTGCTCGAAAACACGTCTTGCAACATACAGCTTTCTGTCAAACTCAAGTCCTCTCTCAACATCCTCAGGTCTTTTTACAAAGCACTGCATGATGCATGGCATACAGTCTCTGGCTTTTTTAGAAAGCTTATCAGGCTCTGTAGGCACTTCTCTCCATCCGAGAAATTCAAGGCCTTCCTTCTCCACGATAACCTCAAGCATCTTCTTCGCCTGAATAGTCTTAAACTCATCATTAGGGAAGAAAAACATTCCCACACCGTAATCTCTTTCGTCTCCAAGATCTATTCCAAGTGGCTTTGTAACCTTCTTAAAAAACTTATGAGAAATCTGAAGCAGGATGCCGACACCGTCTCCTGTCTTACCATCAGCGTCTTTTCCGGCTCTGTGCTTTAAGTTCTCAACAATCTTTAAAGCATTCTCGACTGTCTCATGTGTTTTGATACCTTTGATATTTACTACTGCACCAATTCCACAGTTATCATGCTCATAGCGTGGATCATATAATCCCTTAGCTGTGGCTGTGCTTTCATTCCATTGTTTACTCATAGGTTCTTCCTTTCCTAGTGTAAATTTGTTAACGGATAACTTATTAAGAAGTGAATCATTTCCTGTTTATGATTTTACAACGACGAAAGCTCAATGTAAATAGTTTTTTTCTCGCTATTGTCTGATTATTTGATAACTTAATATTATAAAGTTATTTTTCTGACTATAGTCGTATTTTTATCTTTTTTATAAGGGTATACACACAATTTACTTTTTAAAATCCCAAAACTTTTTTCAATAACTCATGTCAAAAAACGTCCTTATAATAAATTGTGTCTGAATTGTGTATACTTTACAGTAACTTTTCTTGGCTGATATCATAAAAAATCAGCTATACTTTTTATTGTATAGCTGATTTTTATAAACATCCGGTAACTATCCTAAATCGCATTGCTCATATTCGTAAAACTGCACGATACTCGTATTTTGTCTGCACTCCGTTTCGGTCCTGCTAAACAGTTCCTTCTTTGTGCTTCACATAATAATAAAATATCACAGCACCAACACCAAGGCACACGACAGATACCACCCATGCCATTACACTGCCATCAACAGTCCACTTCAAAATACCGGTCTCTGTCCTTATGACTGCAAACGCATTTGCGGTGATATGCCCAATCATGGCCGCATACACATGCCCTGACTTATACATAAAAGCTGCAAGCACCAGGCCAAGTAAAAAAGCATAAACAAACTGCACAATATTAAAATGAATGAGTCCAAACAAAAGCGCCGACAAAAATACCGCCTGTGGCACATTCATTATTTTGCGCATATTTCCAAATACAATGCCTCTGAAAACAAGCTCCTCCATAATCGGAGAAAGAATTGCCGAGCCAATCAGCTCAATTACAAGAGTGCTTGCATAAAAGCTCTCATTCGCCCTGGCATATCCTTCTGAGAGCCCAATAAGCGGTGACATGGTGATGATATTATTGAGCGCAAATGAAATGAAAAGTGTAATCACAATCACCCAGAGCACATTTATAAAAAGCGCCCTGTCTATCTTTGGTTTTTTAACAAACATCTGTTGTGTCGGCTTATAGCTTGCAAAATACATAAATGGTATTGTAATTGCAGCAGATATTATCTGCGCTATCATGTATGTCGAAGTTGTATGCCCTATAAACGCAAAAATAAAGTACATTGCGCTCAAAAAAACAATGTAGTAAAGTACAATCGGGACAATTATCTCCCACACTATCGCTCTTAATTTTAAATTCTTATTCATGAAATCTCATTCCTATCTACTGTTTATAACCTCAGGTCTCAATGCATTGCATTTTCATAAAAGCTAATCAAAAAGCTTGGAAATCACATCCGGAAGCTGCCTTAAATCATCTATCACAGCTTTTGCTCCTGCACTCACCATCTCGTTAACATCGCCGAAGCCAAAGCTTACCGCTATGCTTGGCACATTGACACGGTTTGCCCCTTCAATGTCAAACATAGTATCTCCGATTAAACACATCTCATCCCTTGGAATGTCTGACCACCGGCGCATCACCTCGTTAAGCACCTCTTCCTTTGTATCTATCCTGCCGTCAAACGTAGCTCCGACCACCTCATCAAACATATCCAGTATTCCAAAATGATCCAAAATACGCTCACACGATTTTTCCGGCTTCGATGATGCAAGTCCTATCCTATATCCGGCTGCTTTAAGCGCCTCTATGCATTCCTTGGCTCCCGGAAAAAGCGAACATTCAAATATACCTATTTTGTTATAGCGCTCTCTGTACTTTTTGACCGCTTCAAGTGCTCTCTCCTTAGTAAATCCGTAATGCTCCATAAATGTGTTTATGAGTGGCGGTCCTATAAAGAAAAACAGGCTGTTTCTGTCCGGCTCATCTATGCCAAAGTGTGAAAGTGCATATTGTGCCGACTTTGTGATGCCCTCTGATGAGTCAATCAGCGTTCCGTCCAAATCAAATAATATTGCTTTCATTTGTTATCTCCATTGCTTTAAATTTATTGTACTTTTAATTAAAATGCTAGGTCAGTATCTCATTTAACACTCGTCCGACAGCATCGGCAAACTCGTTGATACTCTTTATCTTCACGAGACTTCTGCCGAATATCTTTGTTGCAAGCTCACTGTCATGTGCACTTCCCATGAAGATGCCAATTACGTCTATTCCATGGTTTTTAAGCCTCTGCACCTCATTTACGGTGTCCTTAACAGCAAGAGCATCCGTGTACTCCCTATCCTTATAGAATGCACCCTCCCCTGCTATCTGATCATCCTGAGGGCTTGCATCCGAAAACATGAAAAGTAACTTCTTAGGCTTTGGACTTAGCTCCATCAGATGTGATGCCGCGCGCAGAGCAAGGCCATCCCTGTTATTTCCTGCCGCAACAAAATGAAACAGCTCATCCTCCACACCATAATCATCATATTCCTTAAAAATATGCATCACCGTGTAGCCTCTTATGCTGCAGTATGAGTAAATCTGCACCGGTATACCACAATTTGTCAGGCTCTTTGACAGTACATATGCCTGTGCCGCTATTTTCTGCTGCATCTGTTTTCTGGAAGAAGACGCATCCATCAGTATGTCGACAGAAAAGCCCGGTGTCTCCACCTCATCTTTTCGCTCAAAAACACGCGGATTGTCCAAGTACAGGGCCTTCCATACTCTCGCAGGCTTTATACGGCCGTGTGTTGAAGCATCCATAAATGTCTCATCTGCTGTCTCCAGGTGCATTCTAAGGCTTTCTGTAAGTCTCCTTATACTGTTTTGATACACTGCCATGTTTTTTTCAAAATGCTCTTTATTCTTGTCGTATTGTATGGCTGTCTCTTTTGTAAATGCAAGAATTTCCCTGCGCTCTCTTTTGTTGTCAATCTCATCAGGTATAGTCTGCTTTTTCTCCGATGAAATACCTCTGGTAAAAAGCAAGTGACAGTTTTTGTGATTTCCTACACAGAGCTTTTTCTCCATCTCGGTCTGCTGCCTGTCAGAATACATGCTTTTTCCAAAGCAGGCTGTCACATACCGCTTCGCTTCTATTGGATCTTTCTGCAGTGCAAACTGCAGCAGATATCTCTTTGAATGCTCCATAGACAAAGCTGCTGTGTCCGAGGCCATATTTTTATCATAAAAGCTATTCGCTCTGACATACTGTGTGCTGACTTTTCCTATTGAGTGAAATGCTCCTGCTACCTTCTGTAAAAAATATATGCCCTGCGGCTTTACCACCTTTATCGGCTTATACGAGAAATACTTCCACAGATTTTCTCTCGTTTTCACTATAATCTCATCCGTTGTCATATCAGGTGTAAAACAAAAAGCATGCAGTATCTCTTCATCCTCTTTGCAAAGACCTGATGGCTTTCCAAGTATCCTTCTGCAATGTGCATTTCTGATTATATCAATCCTCGAATACTCCCTGTTTTTATTGACTCCTGCAAGGCTCTTTTTCGCGTACTCAAGCCTTAAATCATATAAGGCAGGCCTCGTTTGTCTCTCCTTTTCATACAGGGCATTTTCTAAACCTATCCATAAAAGGCCCTCATACAACGTAGCGTTTTTTCCTGTCAGCTGATTGAATAAGTCATCTATCTTGTCATGCTCATACCACTTGTATTCAAGCCCAATAATCAGATTCAGATAAATATCAGCGGATCCATCAGGTGCAAATGCCAGAAAAAGCGGCTCTATGTCATAGTCACAGGCCGCCATCCATATGAAGTTTCTTGCTCTTTTTGCTTCCTTTATATCCTGTTCTTCCATATGTTCCATTCCTTCATATGTCACAAGCTCATATCAACAAAACAGCTGCTCTCCGCTCATCTTCCTTGAGATTCTTGCACGGATTGTATCACGGATAAGAGTCTGTTCATACTCATCAAAGCTCTTGTTTGTTATACCCATATCCAGAGCTGTATATATATTCAAGCCCTTTTCCATCATACCAATTGAACCGATGAGACCACGCAGATCAAGTGCCTTTGATGATATTTCGCCATTTTTGCACTTGGTATGCAGTTCAAGAAATACCTCCGCAAGCTCATTTGCTCCCGCTTCACGTATTGCAGGATAATGCTCCTTTATGAGCTTCACAAGGCTCTCTTTTGAAATCATAGGCATCCGGATTACCGCAAAACGTGATACAAGAGCCTCATTCAGCTCCTTTGTGCCTGCATAGCCGTAATTCATCGTGGCAATAAATCTTGTTGCCGGATGAAGCGACAGTCTGTCATAGCCCGGCACATCTATTGTACGTCTGAAATCAAGTGTGGCATGAAGCACTGCCATAGCCTCACTTTTTGCCATATTTATCTCGTCAAGCACCGCAAAGCCGCCTGTTTTTGCGGCTGTATACACAGGTCCCGGCCTGAAGGTTACCTCTCCGGCGCGAAAAGTATCGGTTCCGATAAGTGATGCTGCATCCATATTTACGTGAAATGACACATCCCAGCGTGGTCTGTTAAATACACCTGCCAGATTCTCTGCGAAAAGATTCTTTCCTGTGGCCTTTTCTCCTACTAAAAGCAGATTTTCTCCACACAAAACAGCTGTTATAGCCTGTTCCCACACATCGCTTCCGTAATAAAACTGTGTAGGCACAGGGATTCTTGACTCATACTCCTTGTCCACCGGATACTGCGAACGAAACTTTTCAATTTCCTTAATCAGATTTTCTGAAATGCCAAGCTCTCTTAATTTGTCCAACAAGCTCATCGCTTCCTTTCATATCAGATATTTTAACTGTTCCAGGCCATACATACTCAAAACCGTACACAGTTTATGCTTTACGTTATATTGTCATGCGATATATTATTTCTTCACGCCCTTAGTGTCACGGTTTGCAATGTGCAGCCTGTGAAGCGCCACCTGCTTACCCTTTACCTCGACCTCTTTTTCCTCCTGGTCATTAAGCAGATAAATATCAGTAAGCTCATCCTCTCTGTCAAGCCTCATTCCCCTGACACCAACTGCTGCCTTTTTCTTTTCAGGAATAGTGCCGCAGTCGATTCGAAGGAACATCTCCTTCTTTGAACGCATTACCATTGTAGCATTCTCTGAAAGCATGTCAACAAATAACAGCTCATCATCATCCATGAGCTTTGTAGCCTGCGAGGTCCTTCGTGTCACCACAAACTCAGCACCATCCACGAGCTTTATCATGGCTGACTTCGTTCCAAATATAAGCTTGTGCTTTTCAACATCCATAAGAGGTGCTATAAATACTATATCCTCCTTACTGCTGTCATAGTTGCTTACATTGTCAATAGGTGTGCCCTTGTCACGGAATTTGCCGTAAGGCAGGTCTAACACCTTGACAAGATGCATGTTTCCGTTGTTTGTGAAAATGCACAGCTTATCTATATTTTTGACCTTTAATATCAGCTTGTTCTCTGCGTCAGCTGTATCTTTGTTTCTATCATAGGTTGAAGTATCTACTGTCTTCACATAGCCGAAACGGTCCATAAGCAGCACTACATCCGATACCTCAAGCTCTTTTTTGACCACAACAGCTTCCTCAAGATTGTCAAGCTCCGTGCGTCTGTCCCTTGCATACTCTTTGCGGAACGCTTTAAGCTCCTTCATAATGACCTTTGCCATTGATGAGCGATGCTCTAAAATATCGCTGTACTCTGCAATCTTTGCCCTGGTCTCCTCGTGCTCCTTAATCAGAGCCTCAATTTCGAGTCCAATCAGCTTGTACAGACGCATTTCAAGGATAGCAGCTGCCTGACGCTCAGTAAAGCAAAGCTGGGCTGCCATGGCTTCTGAAGCCTTTGACTTGAATTTAATCCCCTCTGTCTCTCCGTTTATGAGACATGCCTTTGCCATTTTCTGGTCACGGCTTCCTCTTAATATTTCAATAATCAGATCTATCACGTTACAGGCCTTTATGAGTCCCTGCTGTATTTCTTCTTTCTCCTGCTCCTTTGCAAGAAGTGTCTCATACTTTCTTTTTGCAATCTCATACTGGAAATTGACATGATGCCTTATGATGGGTACAAGACCAAGCGTCTCAGGTCTTCCATTTGCGACGGCCAGCATATTTACACCGAAAGTGTCCTCCAGCTTTGTCTTTTTATACAAAAGGTTCTTAAGTGCCTCAACATCAGCACCTTTTTTAAGCTCTAAGACAATTCTTATTCCCTCTTTCGATGACTGGTTGGTTATATCCACAATACCCGTTGTCGCTTTTGACTCGACAAGTGAATAGACATCATTTAAGAATTTTCCTATATTGGCACCAATCATTGTGTATGGAATTTCCGTAATGACAAGCTTGTCCTTTCCTGCCTTCCCCTTCTCTATTTCGATTCTTCCACGGATTTTTATCTTTCCCTGTCCGGTCTCATATATTGCTGCAAGATCATCCTGATTTGCAACAATGCCTCCTGTCGGGAAATCAGGTCCCTTTATATACTGCATCATCTCGGCTGTGGTGATATCAGGATTTTTCATATAAGCAATCACACCGTCCACCACCTCACCAAAATTGTGTGGCGGAATGCTTGTAGCCATGCCGACTGCTATACCCTCAGCTCCATTTATCAAAAGGTTCGGCACCTTGACCGGAAGCACCTCTGGCTCTTTTTCTGTCTCGTCGTAGTTTGGAATGAAATCAACCACATTTTTGTCAAGATCAGCAAGATATGCTTCCTGTGTGATTTTTTGAAGTCTTGCCTCAGTATAACGCATGGCAGCGGCTCCGTCTCCCTCGATTGAGCCAAAATTACCGTGTCCATCGATAAGCGGGATGCCCTTTTTGAAGTCCTGTGCCAAAACAACCATCGCATCATAGATTGATGAATCGCCGTGTGGATGATATTTACCCATTGTATCACCGACTATACGCGCACTCTTTCGGTATGGCTTGTCGTACCTGATGCCCAGCTCATGCATATCATAAAGTGTACGCCTTTGTACAGGCTTAAGCCCATCGCGCACATCCGGCAGGGCTCTTGCTATAATGACACTCATCGCATAGTCAATATATGATTTCTGCATCAGCTCCGAATATTCGGTCTGAATTATATTGTTGTCTACATTGTTATCTATATTTCTATCCATATCTTTCTCCGATTATAAATACTGCTTACACTATTCAGAACCACTAAGAACCAAAAGCAGAAGCGTCATGCTTACACATCCAGTTCCGCGTCATGCGCATGCTCGTATATGAACTCTTTTCTCGGTGGCACATCACTACCCATAAGCAGTGATGTCACATCATTTGCCAGGCGCCCATCCTCTATTTCAATACGCTTTAGCATCCTTGTTGCGGGATTTAGTGTGGTATCCCAGAGCTGATCCGCATCCATCTCTCCAAGACCCTTATATCTTTGCAACGTAAACTTGCCTGTATGTGTCTTTCTGTACTTGTCAAGCTCCGCATCGTCATACAAATATTTTTCCTCGCCCTTTGACGGAATAGCCTTGTAAAGCGGAGGCATGGCAACATATACATGTCCCTCTAAAATAAGCTCAGGCATAAACCTGAAGAACAGAGTCAAAAGCAGTGTGGAGATATGAGCTCCGTCCACATCGGCATCGGCCATAATGATGATTTTGTCATAGCGAAGCTTTGTTATATCAAAATCATTTCCATACCCTTCCGAAAATCCGCAGCCAAACGCATTTATCATTGTCTTTATTTCAGCGTTTGCCAGTACCTTATCAATACTTGCCTTTTCAACATTCAAAATCTTGCCTCGAATCGGCATGATTGCCTGAAACATACGGTTTCTTGCCATCTTTGCCGAGCCTCCGGCCGAATCTCCCTCGACTATGAAAATCTCGCACTTAGAAGCATCCCTGCTCTCACAGTTTGCAAGCTTTCCGTTTGAATCAAAGGAAAACTTCTGCTTTGTGAGCAGATTGGTCTTTGCCTTCTCCTCAGCTTTTCTAATCTTTGCGGCCTTCTCAGCACATGATATTACCGTCTTTAAGACCTCAAGATTCTTGTCAAAATAAAGCGGTACCTCGTCATTTGTCACCTTGGCAGTTGCACGGTTTGCATCCTGATTGTCAAGCTTTGTCTTTGTCTGACCCTCGAATCTAGGGTCAGGATGCTTTACTGACACTACAGCAGTCATGCCGTTTCTGACATCTGCTCCGTTGAAATTCGCATCCTTGTCCTTTAATATACCAAGCTCTCTGGCATATGAATTGATAATACCTGTAAACGCAGTCTTAAAGCCTGTGATATGCGCTCCACCCTCAGAATTGTATATATTGTTGCAAAAACCAAGAATATTCTCATGGAACTCGCTTGTATACTGAAAAGCCACCTCAACCTTTATATTCTCACTCTCTCCTGTAAAGTAAATGACATCATGCAGCTTTTCTATATTTTTATTTAAATCCTTTACAAAACCGATAATACCCTCAGGCTCATGATACTCAATATGCTCTGTCTCATCGCCTCGTTTGTCCTCGTATATGATTGTAAGCTTCGGATTGAGATACGCAGTCTCCTTAAGTCTGTTCTTTACGTCCTCTTCCTTGAATCTAGTCTTCTCAAAAATCTCCGGGTCAGGTAGGAAATTAATCCTTGTTCCTGTCTTTTTGGTTTTACCTATAGTAGGAAGCAGGCCATTTTCAAGCTCCACAACAGGAACACCCTTTTCATATCTGTCATGGTGGATATAGCCATCTCTGCTTATCTCCACATCCATATATGTGGATAGTGCATTTACAACCGACGAACCAACTCCGTGCAGACCTCCGCTGGTCTTGTATACAGAATTGTCGAATTTTCCTCCGGCGTGCAGTGTAGAAAATACAACTCGTGCCGCAGAAACGCCCTTTGCATGCATACCTACAGGTATTCCACGTCCGTTATCCTCCACCGTACACGAACCGTTTTTCTCAAGAGTTACCCTTATGGTATCACAGGCACCTGCCAGATGCTCATCTACGGAGTTGTCCACAATCTCATATATCAGATGGTTTAGTCCCTTGGTTGTGACACTTCCTATATACATACCCGGTCTTTTTCTGACTGCCTCAAGTCCTTCTAAAATTGCTATGCTCTTCTCATCGTATGTTTGCTTCTTGGCCATACTTGTCTCCTACTTCTTTAAATTGCGTAATAATTCTATGATATGAGGGTCAAAAGGTATTTTGCCCCTCATTTATG
>UMGO01060242.1_pt1 | contig 61358 bp, 59 predicted proteins | sample 1965301 | NCBI WGS metagenome assembly UMGO01 (sample SAMEA4836074, study PRJEB28245) | human gut metagenome | biome: gut microbiome; material: fecal sample | place: Denmark | collected 2008 | reverse complement strand
TGGCTGTAAGGGATATTAACCATAAATATATTGTAGTAGATCAGGAGTGTTCTTTTTTAGAAGTTTGGACAGGATAGGAAATTAGTCAATGAAAAATGTGATGGAGGAAAAAAGGTAAGAATATAACAGTGTTTGTCAAAGGAAAAAGCATAGAAAATAATGAGAAAAATAATTGCATGAAACTCAAGAAATGGTATAATCTAAAATGAAAAGTAATAAAAAAGGTAATGATAAGGAGATAATTGTGACTATTCAAAATTATTGGTTTATGTATATTTGGATATTATTAATAGGAATTGTAAGCTTTATTATGCCCAAGAATGTAGTAGAGCGGCAAGGGATTAGGTATGCACAATGGGGGAAATTTATGGCTCTTATAGCAGTGGTTCCTTTGATTGTATGGGCAACATACCGTACTAGTGCATGGGGAGATACTGGAGCTTATCGAGAAATGTTTTATTCAATTCCTGATAAAGTAAGTGCTATACCAGGGTATTTGGTTACTCACACTAAAGACCGAGGCTTCTCGGCATTAGCTATTTTCCTAAAATCAATTTATTCAGAGACATCAGTCTTCTTCTTTTTGGTAATTGCAATAGTGCAATTGGTTAGTTTGGCACTTACTTATAGAGAGTATTCATCAGACTATTGGTTGGCAATGTTTATTTTTGTTGCTAGTACAGATTATATGTCATGGTGTCATAATGGTGCAAGACAGTTTACCGCAGTAATGTTGATATTTGCTGCATCAAAATGGATTTTTGAAAAAAAGTATATTCCTGCAATTTTAGTTATTTTGCTAGCGTCGACGATTCACGGATCGGCTTTGTTAATGATACCAATTATTTTTATCATTCAAGGTGAAGCTGGAAATAAAAAAACACTGCTTTGTGTTATTGCAGTTATTGTTGCATTAGCTTTTGTTAATCAGTTTACAAACTTGTTGGACACAATGCTTTCAGATACACAATATACCAATGTTGTAACCGATTGGACATTAGATCAAGATGATGGTACTAATCCAATACGTGTTCTTGTGTATGCCATGCCTACAATTCTTGCGCTACTAGGACGAAAATATATAAAATTTGCTAACGATAAAGTAGTTAACATCTGCGTAAATGCTAGTATTGTAAGTTCTGCTTTGGCTCTTTTATCAATGGGAACCTCAGGAATTTTCATAGGACGTTTACCTATTTATTGTAGCTTATATTCAAATGGTATTTTATTGCCGTGGGAAATCAATGCATTTTTTACTGAAAAATCTGCACATATGGTAAAAGTAATAGTTGTTCTTTGCTACACAGCATTCTTTTACTATCAGATGCACTTTACATGGGGATTGTTATGATAAACCAACATATTAAGAAAACGATTAATATAATAATGGGAATCTATAATTGTCAAGATACCTTACAAGAAGCTGTTATGTCACTTATTAATCAGTCGTATAAAGATTGGACATTAATAATGTGTGATGATGGATCAACTGATAGAACTTATGAAGTTGCTTCTATGCTTCGTGACAAATATCCGGATCAAATAGTGTTATTGAAGAATGCACATAACAGAGGTCTGAATTATACTCTTAATAAATGTTTAAAAGAAGCGAATTGTAAATATATAGCGCGAATGGATGGGGATGATCGCTGTTCACCAAAACGTCTTGAACAAGAAGTGGCTGTTCTAGAAAGTGAGCCTGATATTTCAATCGTTAGTACTGATATGGCATATTTTGATGAAACTGGAACATGGGGACGAATATGTCACCCTGATTATCCTACAAAGATGGATTTTGTAAGTGGATCTCCATTTTGTCATGCACCATGTTTGGTTCGTAAAGAAGCATTTGATGCTGTAAATGGTTATTCGGAGTCGCCTTATTTATTAAGAGTAGAAGATTATCATTTGTGGTTTAAGATGTATCTTAAAGAATTTAAGGGGAAGAACATACATGAAGTTTTATATGAAATGCGAGATGATAGAAATGCTTACAGTCGTAGGAAATTTAAATATCGCATTAACGAAGCTTATGTAAAATACTTGATTGTTAAAGAATTTCACTTGCCATTATATTCTTATATACATGTGTTAAGACCGGTTATTGTGGGATTATTACCAAATCATTTATATGATTTTTTACATAAGTGGAATTTAAAGATGGAGAATAAGTAAAATGCATAAAGTGCTGATCGTCGCAAATGTCTCAAAAGAACATATAAGAAAATTTCATATTCCTTTTATTTCATTTATGAGAAAAAAAGGATGGGTTGTCGATGTGGCTTGTAGACTAGATGTTCCAGTTCCTGAGGCATCCAATCAATTTGATCTTCCTTGCAATCGAAATCCATTTTCAGGTGGTGTGCTGAAAAGCATAATAAAGCTTGAAAAGATAATTGATAGTAATCAGTATGATGTAATTCATTGCAATACTATTACAGGAAGTATAATAGCACGTCTGGCTTCTATTAAAGCTAGAAAAAAAGGCACAAGAGTTTTTTATACAAATCATGGGTTACATTATTTTAATGGAGCCCCTATTAGTCGGTGGATAATTGGTTATCCGATGGAGAAAATACTTGCGCCATTAACTGACTGTCTGATTACAATTAATGATGATGATTATAGGATGGTTAAAAAAACATTAAAGGTAGCCGGAAATGTAGAAAAAATTCATGGTATAGGTGTTGATTTAAACAGATTTCGAAATCTTCCTTCAAATTATAGTCCTTTATCACAAAGGGCTGCTATTGGTATTAATTCTGATGCATTTGTTTTAATGTACGTAGCGGAATTGATAGAGAATAAAAATCAAGAAGTGTTGTTGGAATCGGTTTCACGTTTAAAAGATAAATATCCTAATATAGTGTTAGTGCTGGTAGGACCTGATCATCAAAATGGAGCTTTGCAACAATTGGCATGCGACAAAGGTATACGTAATAACGTGAAATTTTTAGGATGGCGTAATGATATTCCTGAACTGTTGTCGATGGCTGATATATATGTTGCCTCTAGTAAATCAGAAGGATTGGGGCTGAATTTAATTGAGGCGATGGCGTGTGGACTTCCTGTTATAGCTTATGACAATAGAGGACATAGAGAGCTTATCGATAATGGGAAAAATGGATTTTTAGTGAACCAGGGGAATGTAGACTTGTTCACTGATAGAATTATTGAACTTTATGAGGACTCTGAAACTAAGAAACGTATTGTTCACTATGCGCAGGAGACAATTGATAAGTATGAAACAGAAAATGTTTTGCAAGAATTATGGTCTATTTACCAGAGAAACATATAGGGGGCTTTAAATATAATGATCAAAGTACTTTTTTTGATTCACGATTTAGGCCAAGGCGGAGCCGAGAAGGTACTTGTAAACTTAGTCAACAATATTGATAAAACTAAGTTCTCTGTGACGGTTGTATCTTTGTTTTCTGGTGGAGTAAATGAGCAATTTTTAAATGAAGATGTTGGTTATCGCTCGATTTTTAAAAAGGCTATACCAGGTAATAGTCATTTTATGAAATTGTTGTCACCGGGGCAGTTACATGACATTTGTGTGAAAGAAAAATATGATATAGAAGTATCTTATTTAGAAGGACCTTCGGCAAGGATTATTAGTGGATGCAAAGACAATAATACAAAACTAGTATCTTGGATCCATAGCGATCAGTCATCTATTAGTATTTTAGCAGCTTCGTTTCGAAATTTTGGAGAAGCAAAAAAATGTTATCTGAATTTTGATAAACATATTTTTGTTGCTGAACAGTTAAGGGATTCATTCTGCAAATTAATAGATGTTAGCAATGAATCGAGGATTTTATTTAATACTAATGAAACAGAACAAATTAAAGAAAAGGCAAATGAAGCAATTGAGATAGATATTAATTCAAATTTCACTATGATTGCTGTTGGAAGCCTAAAAGAAATAAAGGGTTATGACAGATTATTAAACATAGCTAAACGATTAAAAAATGAGGGAAGAAATTTCAAACTTATAATATTAGGAATTGGTCCGTTAGAAGAGAAAATGAGAGCATTTATAAGTAATGAAAACTTAGCTGAACATGTATACATGTTGGGATATAATACTAATCCTTATAAATACGTCGCTAGAGCGGATGTCTTTGTTTGTTCAAGCTATTCGGAAGGTTTTTCGACATCTACAACTGAGGCCCTAATTGTGGGAACTCCAGTTTGTACAGTTCGCGTCTCTGGAATGAAGGAAATGCTTGGAGATAGTGAATACGGATTAATTACAGAAAATTCCGAAGATGACTTATATCGTGGCATTGTCAAATTGATGGATAATAGAGATTTACTTCAGCATTACAAGTCAATGTCACAGATAAGAGGAAAGGTATTTAGTTTAGATAATACTGTCCATGAAGTGGAAGATTTCTTTGAATCTTTAGTTTTAGGAGATAAAAAATGAGGACAATTCTACAGGTTTGTGCTTATGGAGCCGAATATGGAGGAAATTTTATTGCTTCATTAGAAATTTTGGAAGAAGAACTTGAAAAAAAAGGGTATAGAACAATATATGCTTTCTGCGATAAAGCAAAGGATAAAGGTTGGTGCAAAAGAATCGAAGAACGTACAAAAGTGTACTATTTGCCAGAAGCTAAAGCAAGAATATTACCAAGGACCTATCTGTTATTCAATCAGATTTATAAAGAGAATGAGGTTGATATTGTTCATACACATTTTGAGCTATATGATATTCCAGCTACTGTGATGGCAAAGAAAAAAACTGCTATATATTGGCACTTGCATGACCCAATTAATGTGTTTGATGGAATGAGAGGGTTATTGTGGAAAGTTCAATATGGTGTTGTTGGAAAACGTGCAATATTACTTTCAGTATCAGATTTCTATAGAAAAGAAGTAATAGAAATTGGATTTCCAGAAGAACAATCAAAAGTGGTCCTAAATGGTATAGATACAAGTAGATTAGAAAAAACTTCTTTTTCAACAAATCCCAGATATCAATTTTTGACACTTGGGTGGGATTTCTATAGAAAGGGAGATGATATCATTATAGAAGCCTGTAAACGATTATATGCCGATGGGTATGAGTTTTCTCTTCTTCTTAATGGTAATGAAAGCACTTGGCCGATTTTGGAACAATATCTCGATAATAAGGAATATCCTTTTTTAGTCAAAGGTTATCCAACAAAGGAAATTGGTGAATTGTATAAATCTGCCAATATATTTATTCAAGCAAGTCGTAAAGAAACTTTTTCTTATGCTGTTTGTGAAGCTTCATATATGGGTATGCCAGTAATAAGTAGTGATATAGCTGGTCTTGAGTGGGCTCATATGTTGCCTACGGTGACCTTTTTTGAAAATGAAAATGTTGAAGAATTATATAATTTGATGAAGACGTTTTTAGATGGAAAGCAATTTGTTGAAAAAGATTACAACCAAACCAAAGCGATAATTAATTCAGACTATACAATTCATGCATGGGCTCATAAAATTATGAGAATATATAATTTAGGTGATACGAAATGTTAAGTGTTATAGTTCCAGTTTATAACAGTATAAAGTATTTAGAAAAGTGTATTACGAGTATTTGCAAACAGAATTATCAGGATCTAGAAATTATTTGTATTGATGATGGGTCTCGAGATGGGTCAGGTGAATTATTGGATTCTTTATCCTGTAATGACTCGAGAATTAAAGTTTTTCATCAAGATAATTCTGGAGTATCAATAGCTCGAAATAGAGGTCTTCAATTAGCAACAGGGGAGTATGTTACTTTTGTTGATAGTGATGATGAAATTCATGAAGATATGTATGAGGTCCTTATGAACTATTTCAAAGAACAAGATGTTGATATTGTTCATTGTGGATATAAAAAAAAGCATCTTGATGGTACGGAGACTAATATTTCTGGAACATATAAATTAATGAAACAATCTTCGGATGAAGCCATTAAATGCTTGATAGAAGGACGATATTTTACTGGTGGTACTTGGAATAAAATTTTCTCTAAATCATGTTTAGAAGGCATTAGTTTTGAAACAGATTTGAAAATTAATGAAGATATATTGTTTACTTTTTGTGCATTTCAAAAAGCTAGAAACATATTATTCTATGATGCCCCTTTTTATTCCTATTATGAAAGAGAAGGATCGGCATGTTTTACGACAGCAGATATGAAGAAGGCACATGATTGTAGCGTAGTTGCCGAGAAAATGTGTGTGGTGAGCAGAGGAAAATCATATTATGAAAATGCTATTAGCCGATATTATTCGATAATAACCAATGAATACAGATGTATGTTAATGGTGAAGGATAGTAAAAATGAACGCTTATTATTAAAAAAGAAAATATACGAAATACAAAAATTATCTGAAAGATTACCATTTAAACACAAGATTAATAATGCAGTTATGCTCTCCTTTCCAGTATTATATCTTTTTTTATATGAAATATATAATAAGTTGCGAAAACCTAATTGGGATGTGAAGGAATAATTATGGGAAAAGTACGATTTTTGATAGCTATAATAAGGGGAATAATTCCTGGAATTACTGAATCATTTAATAATCCTAAAATTCAGCAAGATATTAACAGGTGGAAGAGCATTTATCGCTTGGATGAGTTATCTGATAAATGTGCGCTATTAGTGCTGCTTGCAAATTATCCGGAATTTCGTAATTTATATATTTATAGAAATTCCTCCAGAAAAATATATGTTAGATTATTGAGGGTGTTCTATAAGCCTATGGATTCTTTATATATTTATGCAAAGGAAATAGGAGGAGGATTATTTATTCAACATGGATTTGCAACGATGATTTCAGCTGAATATATAGGAGAAAACTGTTGGATAAATCAGCAGGTCACAATAGGATATAATGTGCAAGGAAAAGCCCCTTATATTGGAAATAATGTTATGATTACCTGTGGTGCAAAAGTGCTTGGAGATATCAGAATAGGAAATGATGTTGTTATAGGTGCTAATGCTGTGGTAATACGTGATGTAGAGTCGGGCGCAACTATGGGAGGAGTACCGGCAAAGAAACTGAAATAAAGGATATTAAACATGAAATTATTAAGCATCATCATACCCATCTATAATGTTGAAGATTATTTGTTAGAATGTGTTGAGTCTGTATGTGCGCAGACGTATCAGAGTATAGAAATAATACTTGTTGATGATGGATCTACAGATAAAAGTCCTCAGATTTGTGACGAATTAAGTAAAAGAGATGCTCGAATAGTAGTAATACATCAAGAAAATGCTGGTGGTGGTGCTGCTAGAAATATAGGCCTTTCCATCGCAAAAGGTGAGTATATTGCGTTTGTTGACAGTGATGACTATATTTCACCGTATATGTATGAAAAGCTAATCAGTATATTAGAAAACGATAGCAGTATTGATATTATTGAGTGTGGTTATGTAACTGTTGGGGAGAATGAGAAGATTATCTTCCAACAAAACAATAATGATGAAATCTTAGTAAGAAAGTTTTCGGTAGAGGAAGCTTTAGTTGCACATATTAATGATACTTCTTTCAGACAACTAATTTGGAATAAAGTATATAGGAGAAAAGTATTAAATGAAGTGCGATTTCCTGAAATAAAAGGAATTGATGACGAATTTTGGACATATAAAGCACTAGGTAATGCAGAATCTTTAGGTCTCATTTCGGAGCAATATTATGCCTATCGTCAGCAAAACCAATCGGTAATGCACACATTAGATGCTAAGAAAAGATTAAGAACATTAGAAGCAAAAACTGAGCGACATAAATATATACGTGATAAATATCCTAATTTGATTTCAAATAGTGCTGCGAGTGTTTGGCTTACTGCACTATATTGTGGTCAATTGGTTTATTTAGACAAAAATATATCTAATAAAAAAGAGATGACAAGATGGATTTATGCAAATTTGCGTAAATGTATAGATCAAGATAATTGTAAAAATGAATTAAACTGGAAGCAAAGACTTTGGATTGACCTTGCAAATATTAATTTTGACTTTACTTGTAAAATGCGAATGATATTGAAGATCGGCCTATAGTGTTGGAGGTAACTATGGATTTGATTTCTGTGATAGTACCAGTTTATAATGTGAAGAATTATTTGAAAAAATGTGTGGATAGTATTCTCTCACAAACATATTCTGTACTACAAGTAATTTTAGTGGATGATGGATCTACAGATGGCTCTGGAGAATTATGTGATTTATTAGCAAAATGTGATAAACGAATTCAAGTTGTTCACAAATCAAACGGTGGACTCTCAGATGCAAGAAATGCAGGAATAGAGATTGCTGAGGGAAAATACTTTTCCTTTATAGATAGCGATGATTATATTGAACCAGATATGGTTGAAAGTTTATACAAATTAGCTAAAAGTACAGATTGTCAGATTACTATTTCGAATATGAAGCGTTTTTTTTCGGATGGTGGCATTGAGACTTTTTATGAACCTGTTAATCAAATATCAGTATATGAAGCGGATGAACGATTTGAAACGTTAAAGCAGCCGTCAGTCTGTAATAAATTATTTTTAGCTGAGTTATTTAATGATATTCAATTCCCTAAGGGGAAGTTTTATGAAGATACTTTTGTATATCATGAGCTTCTTTACAGAGCTGAACGAGTTGGGCTAACTGGAAAAGTAGGATATTGGTATTTATCTAGAAAGGAAAGTATAACTGGAAAAGAAAGATATACGATTAGATATTTTGATTTTTTAGAGGCAGTATCTAAAAGAATGCATTTTTTAAATGAAAAAAATGTGAAAAAATATGGAATTGAAGCATGTTTAAGTTATTATTTGGCTTTTTCCAGCGCTGAAAGATATTTAAAGGATAATGCTGGATGTAGAGAAAAAATGCTGAATGCACGAGAAGAATATGTATATGCATATAAAATAATACTTAGTAGTACAGATATTAGTTGGAAACAAAAGGTAAAGGCAGCTTTATTATTATATTGTCCAAAATTTCATTCAATATTATTTTGATTGGAGGAAATAATATAATGAATTTAATACAACGAATAGAATGGCGATTGTTTAAAGAAGTTAGAAGGTTACGATTAAAAAATACTAATCCTACAATTATTGCTTCAAATTGTAATGGAGAATTTATCTATTATGATATGAAATTAAATTTCTTGTCACCTACCATTAACTTGAGTTTTGATATGAACGACTATGTAAAAATGTTAGAGAATCTAAAATGGTACATGGAGCAACCGATAACACCATATGAAGATGATCGTTTTGATTATCCGACTGGAATGTTAGGAGATATAGAAATTCGATTCAATCATTATTCCACTTTTGAAGAAGCAGTAAAAAAATGGGAGCAACGTAAAAAAAGGATTAATTGGGACAATCTATATATTCTTGCAATAGATGGTGATAATTGTACATATGAATCAATGGTTCGATTTGATAATTTACCATTTAAACATAAAGTTATATTCACTCATAAAGAGTATCCAGAAATCAAATCTTCTTTCTATATACGAGGATTTGAAAAGGAAAATGGCGTAGGAGTGGCTCTCTATTTTAGAGATCAATTTTTCATCAGGAGATATATGGACGATTTTGATTACATATCTTTTTTAAACAACAGAGATTGAAAGGATAGCAATGGAAAGAATACCAAAAAAAATTCATTACTGCTGGGTTGGTGGAACAGCTAAGCCAAAATCGGTACAGTATTGTATTGATTCATGGAAAAAGTACTGTCCGGATTATGAAATAATCGAGTGGAATGAAGATAATTATGATTTCTCAAAGAATCGATATATGAAAGAGGCATATGATAATAAAAAATGGGGATTTGTGCCCGATTACGCTAGATTGGACATTATATATCAGCATGGTGGTATATACATGGATACAGATGTTGAGATGGTTGCAAATTTAGATGATCTCCTTGAATATGAAGGATTTTTTGGATTTGAGAATACTGGAAATGGGCAATATTATGTGAACTGTGGACATGGTTTTGGTGCTGTTGCCAATCACCCCATTGTGAAAGCAGCGAGAGATTTGTATGATAACATACACTTTGTAAATCAAGATGGAACACTGAATATGATTCCGTCACCGCAATATACTACACAAACGCTTTTGGAATATGGGTTAGTAGCGAATAATAAAGACCAAGAGTTAGATAGAGTTAAGGTTTTTGCTTCAGATGTTTTGTGCCCTAAGAATTTTATAACAGGGAAGATTAAAAAAACATCAAGAACAGTTTCTATACATCATTTTACTGCTACTTGGCTTGATGAAGAAGTAAAAAAAGCTTTAAATCATCAACAATTTTTAAATAATGTGTTTGGCAAAAAAATTGGAAAGTGTATTCTTATTGGAGAGAGTGTTATTCAAAAATATGGTTTCCCAGGGGTGTTTCTTAATTTGCCTAGAAATCTTTTAAAAAAAGTTTTTCAAAAAATTGATACTAAATTTGAAAATTATGAATATATCCATGGACTGAAAAAAGCTCAAAAAGCTCATTGTGGAAAGGATAATCCGATTATTTTAGATACGGCATTAGAAAGTGATAACTGTGGGGATCAAATAATTATGGAAAATTGTTTGAAACAACTTTCTACAATAAGAGATATTAACTCTTATATGCATATACCAACACATCGACCGGTAACTTCATTAGAGAAGAAATTATTACAGAAAGCTTCATATAAAATTCTTTGTGGAACAAATGCCTTATCTGGCCATATGAAGTATTATGGTTTATGGAAGTTGGGGAAAGATGTTGCTCCGTTTGCTAATACTGTTCTAATGGGTGTTGGATTTGCTTCAGATAGTGAGGAGTTTGACAAATATAGCAAAGAATTGATGCACTCTATTTTGTCAAATAGATATCTTCATTCTGTCAGAGATAAGTTTTCTGAAAGAATGTTGAAAAAGATGGGAATAAATAATGTTATTTATACAGGTTGTCCTACTATGTGGGGGATAACAAAGGAATTGTGTGCTCGTATTCCTTGCAACAAAGGAAACAATGTAATCACGACTATTACAGATTATAATACTGATCCTGAAATCGATAAAATGATGATCGATATTCTGTGTAGCGAATACAACAAAGTATATATATGGATACAAGGTCAGCATGATTTAGATTATATAAAACAGTTAAATGTTATGGAACGAGTAATTATTGTTGACAATACGTTGGAAGCTCTTGATGCTATTCTTAAAAATACAAATATTGATTATGTAGGTACTCGCTTACATGCAGGAATTAGAGCTTTATCTTATGGTCATAGGACAATAGTAGTGTCAATTGATAATCGTGCGAGAGAAATATCAGAAGATACAGGACTTGTGACAATTGAGAGACATCAAATTAGAGAATCTTTAAGAACCATGATTAATAAAGAGTTTTCTACTAGAATTAATATGCCTCAAGATAATATTAAACAATGGAAAGAACAATTCTTTTAGAGGGGGGTATCCGGATATGATTGAAAAATCAAATAAGTTGATGAATGTCAGAGTATTTGCAATTCTGTCCGTTATTATCTATCATAGTATTATTTTGTACTCCGACTCATGGGACTTATATTTGTCATCCAATCATAGTATTTTTTTAGCTGGTATTTGCAAATTGCTTAATTTTTATATGATGCCGTTGTTCTTCTCATTATCGGGATTTCTGTTTTTTTATTCATATAAAAAACGTAAGTTAAGTGCTTTGATGAGTAATAAGTTTCTTAGGTTATTGATTCCTTTTGTTTTTGTTGGAACATGTTACATGATACCTATAAGAATCCTTTTGAAATATCCAGGATATAATAATAAATCGATAGGTATTATTATAAAAGAACTATTTACAATTAGTAACGCAGGTCATCTTTGGTATTTGCCCGCATTGTTTGTGATATTTATTTTGACAAAAATAATTTTATCTGCATGCGATTATAATGGAATATTATCAAAAAACAAAGATATTATTTTATTGTTGTTTGGAATTATACTATATTTTGAGGGGTATAGAATCTGTTTTAAAATCCCATCGTTATTATCATGTTGTGCTTACTTGCAATTTTTTTCGCTTGGTTTTCTTCTTAACCAGAGAGAAGAAATTATTGAAAAATACTTGAATAGCACATTTCCCAAGAGTTTAATTACTATTGTGGCATTGCTGTTAATGATATTTTGTTCATTTGCACCGAATAGTAGTGTGATGATCAATTTATTCTCTAAAATGATCTTTATTTTGACTGTTTATTTAGTGATGCCAAGTAAAACTGTTAGAATGATTCAGATCATTGACAGGGATAGTTTTGGAATGTATTTATTCCATTCACCGCTCACATATATTACCTACACATTTTTGGTAGATGCAATCCCTTCTATTGTTGTCGGTATCAATTTGTTATTATTTGGTTGTTTTTCGATTTTACTCACTGAAATAATCAGACGAACGAGATTAAACTTTATCATAGGGGAATGCAGTATTAAGAAAGAGGCATAAGAAATCATGAAAAAATCAAGAACAGAATATTCGGTTTTGAATATAATGACTGGATTGGGTGGATATGCTATTAACACTGTTTTAGGATTTATTTGTAGAATGGTATTTGTTAAATGTCTTTCAGAAGATTATTTGGGAGTTAATGGCTTTTTTACAAATATTCTTACAATGTTATCATTAGCTGAATTGGGAATAGGAAATGCAGTAGTTTTTGCATTATATAAACCATTAGCTGAAGATGACAAAGATAAAATTGCGTCATTAGTTAAGTTATATGGAACTGCCTACAAAACGATTGGCATTATTGTAGGAGCAATAGGAATAGCATTAATGCCATTCTTAAATGTAATTATACGAAATGAGCCTAATATCGCAGAAAGTATATATCTTCTCTATATTATAAATCTATTTAATACTGCTAGTACGTATTTTTTTAGTTATAGAAGCTCTTTAATAATTGCAGCACAAGAAAACTATATTATTTCAGGAGTTAATTATGCTGTTACAATAGGGCAGAGTATAATCCAGATGTTTTTGCTTGTTTTTACAAGAAACTATCTCTTATATTTACTTGTCCAAACTGTGGGGACATTTACGTATAACATCACGGTTTCTAAAATCGCAGTTATTAAATTCCCGTACATTAAAGATAAAAATATAAAGCCATTACCTGAAGACGAAAAGAAGACACTATTTAACAATGTTCGCGATTTGACAATTTATAAAATATCTTCGTTACTTGTAAACAGTACAGATAATATTCTGATTACTTTTTTTAAAGGTTTAGCTACGACAGGTATCGCATCAAATTACACATTGTTAGTAACTACGTTGAATACTTTACTGTCACAAATTTTTAATGGATTAACAGCTTCTATAGGGAATCATAATGCTATAGAAAAAGATGATAGTAAATATGCTATGTTCAGCTTCCTCAATATGATGAATTTCTGGATTTTTGGGTGGGCAACATTGGGTATCATTTTTTGTTCTTCAGATATTGTGAAATTGTGTTTTGGTGCCAATTATGTATTGCCTATAGAAATTCCATTTATTATGGCTGCAAACTTTTTCTCAGTAGGTATGATGAATGCAGTGTGGACATATAAGCATACAATGGGATTATTTCATTACGGTAGATTTCTGCAATTCGCAACTGGAGTATTGAATATAATATTTTCAATATTTTTTGGGAAAATATGGGGTTTGTTCGGCATACTTGGCGCTACGTTGTGTGCAAGATTGGCAACCTCTCTTTGGTATGATCCTTATGCAGTATTTAAATATGGCTTTAACAAATCACCACTATTATATGTTCGAAAATATTTGCAATATTTAGTTGTTATGATTATTGCAGCAATAGGATGCAAATTATCGTTCAGAGTACTGATCGGATCGTTGGCAATAAAAGTGATTGAGGAAATTATTCTTTGTAGCGTAGTAACAAATGTTTGCTTTTGGGTTGCATTGCATAGACAGCCTGAATTTATAAAACTTAAGGAGATTCTTTCAAGAATTCTCTCTATTGTAAGAATAAAAAAAAGTTAAAACAGAATTGAAAGATGTAGGAATATGCAGAACGAATGTGTAAACGTTATTGTGCCAGTATATAATGTCGAAAACTATTTGGATGAATGTATCAGTTCTATATTAAATCAAACATTTTCAAATATTCGATTAATATTGGTAAATGATGGATCCAAAGATAATAGTTTGGGTAAATGCGAAATATGGAAGAATAAAGATGATAGAATTATTGTGGTCAATCAAGTAAACCAGGGAGTTTCATGTGCAAGAAATACTGGATTAAAATATGCCCAAGGAAAATTTGTTTTATTTATAGATGCAGATGATGTATTAGATGAAAAGGTTATTGAAGAATTGATCAGAAACTACGAACCGGGGTGTGTAGTGGGAATTGCTGTAGATTCCTTTGATAATATTATGCACGAGCCGGACAATACATTATCGGATAGCCTTGAATGTACATTTAGAGAATTGATGGATAGTCGCAATGGTTATTTTTGTTGGGGAATATTATATGAGTATGATACTATAAAGAATTATAATATAACTTTTTGTGAAGGTTTGAGGAATCTTGAAGATGTAGTATGGAATATTCAATATGGAATGTATGTTGATAATGCAAAGCTAGTCAATACAGCTTTATATCATTATCGCATTAGAGAAGGATCAATTACGACAAATTGCCATGATTATCAATGGCAAATAAAATCTTGGTTAAAAGCATATAACTATGTACAATCGCTTCCTGTGTTATATGGAAAGCGTAATTATTATAATAAGGAAAAAAGGCGATGCAAGAACAACATTTACGCAGAGGTTTTCTGGGGAAAGATTACTTGGAATGAATTAAAGAAATGGCTAACAGAATCCAATTGTCAAAAGAATTTTTCTAAACTTGAATTCTTTATCTATAGATTGCTTTTTAACCTTAGAACAAAATAAAACAAAATAGTAGAACGGAGTTTTATATGGGATTAATGTAAAGCTTATCTATGATAGTAATGTTATTATTAGAGTTTCATACATAATTAGTGATTGAGGAGTGATATTATAAAAAACGCGAGAAATGTATGCATTGATTATTTGAAATTATTTTTTGCAATTCAAGTAGTTGCGTTACACACAAGTCCATTCAGTGAATATAGCTCTGTTTTAAGCTATTTAGGATCTCAAACAATCTCTAGACTGGCAGTTCCCTATTTTTCTGCAATATCAGGTTATTATTTTTTTAATAATAATTCTAATACAAAATATATAAAGTCAATTAAAAAATATATTTTAATGTATTCAGTTTGGTCGGTTTTGATGTTTCTATATGAAGCAGTTAACTGGAAAAAAGACGCACTGTCTTTTTTTGTATATGCCATCAAGGTATATTTGTTTGAAGGGTGGCATCAGTTATGGTATTTATTAGCAATTATATACACCATAATTTTGATATTTATAGTCAAAGAAATATTAAAAATATCCGAAGTGCTTATTTCATATTTATCCATTTTATTATTGATGATTGGAATATCCATATCAAATTATGGAAATCTATTCTTGAGTTTTCCAATACTAAATAAATTGATTCAATGTGATAGAAACATGACGGTTGGTTGGATTTTTATTGTAATACCGTTTTTCATGCTTGGCAAGACTATAAATGATCACTGTAATAATAGTATTGATACTAAAGTTGTTGTATGTCAAATGGGACTATGTTTGATAGGATTAGAGTTGGAAATATTGATTACAACTATTTTGAATTTACATAATAACGTTGTTCTATGCCTGTTTACGTGTCCGTGTATTTATTGTCTAATAAAATGGGCCATAAGTGATCCGTTTTATCAGAAACAGAAAAGTGGAAGGTACTGTTCAAGAATGTCTTCTATGATTTATTATGGACACTATGTTTTGACAATGATTTTATTCTCATTTGGAGTTAGCCCGACTAAAACATTTATATTTACTTTAGTTGTAACACTGGTTTTGGGAAACTGTATAATATCTTCTAATAATTCATTACTTAAAAAGATTATATAGATACTAATTAAGTAAAGACAAAATACTTTAATGATATGAGAGTGTTGATAAAGAAAAAAATAAAGTATATGTGCATTATTCTTTTAGTTATGATAGTGGTCTTTTTTGGGGGAATAATGTGTTCAAAATATAGATTAGAAATAACTCGTTATGATTTGAAATTAGAAAGTATACATTCTGGAAGCGGTTTAAGAATTGTACAGCTGTCAGACTTACATAATATGTATTTTGGAAGAGAAAATGAAAAGATTGCTTCTAAGGTAGATGCAGAAAAACCAGATTTGATTTTTATAACAGGAGATATTGTGAATTCCCATAAATGGAATGACAATGATTATGCTACAGGGCTAATTCGTCAACTATGCAAAATTGCACCAGTGTATGTTTCGTTGGGAAATCAGGAAATGGACTTGATTGAAGAAAAAACTATAGACATTATAGGAGATTATGAAAGAGCAGGGGCAACTGTATTAAATTTTTCTTTTTCTGATGTTGATATCAATGGCCAAAAATATCGTATAGGAGGTATTTATGGATATTGTCTTCCAGTTGCCTATGCATATGAAACGCATCGTGAAGATGAGACTAAGTTCCTATTGGAGTTTCAAGATACAAGTGCATGTAAACTCTTGCTTTGTCATATGCCAGTTAGCTGGTTAAATTCTTGGAGCCTTTATGATTGGGACGTGGATGTCGTTTTTTCAGGACATACGTATGGTGGCCAGGTTAAAATTCCAATTGTAGGAGGTCTTTGGGCTCCAGACTTAGGATGGTTTCCAGGAAAGTTGGAAGGTGTATATTCAACAAATTTTAATGACTGGAATAATAGTAGGAAAGAATTATTACAATATGTGAAATACATGAAATATGATACTACATATTATGAGGAACACGACGAGTATTATCCAAGTTATCTTGCTTTGTCGAGAGGTTTGGGGAATACTGACTGGATGCCACGATTTAATAATCCGCCTGAAATTGTAGTTGTAGATTTAGTTCCAGAGGAGGATGGAAATGCAAAAGATAAATAAATATTTTCTTGAAGCGTTGAAAGCTTCTCTGAATGGTGAAACTGTAGATTGGATCACAGAAGATATTTCATTTGAGGAGTTTTCACAGCTTTATCAGATTTCAAATATTCATAACGTGCTTTCAATGATTTTTGAGGCAACTTTCAGTTGTGAAGTAGCTAAGCAGATGCCACCACAATTTATGATGATGTATAGAAGGAATGTCATTCAATCAATCGCGCAGCAGACCATGAAATCATCAGAATTTCAAATGCTTTCGGATCATATCCGTTCAAAAGGGATTAAGCCATGCGTTGTTAAGGGCATAGTTTGCAGAAATCTTTATCCAAATCCTGATGCAAGAGTATCTGGAGATGAGGATGTCTTTATTCCGGAAGAACAGTTTGGAATAAGCCATAAATCCTTACTTGATTATGGAATGATCCTTATGGAACCTGAAAAAGATATTGAGGCAATTTATGAAGTTCCTTATGTTAAGCCAGAAAGTCCGCTTTATATCGAACTTCATAAGCATATGTTTCCACCAGAATCAGAAGCTTATGGTAATTTGAATCGTTTCTTTGATGGCATTCATAATCGTATAGAAAAACCACATAAAGGTGAGTGTGGGCTGATTGAAGAAGAAATCAATGGAACCAAGTTCCTAACCATGAACCATACTGACCACCTATTGTACTTAATTTTACATAGTTTTAAGCACTTCTTGCACAGTGGCTTTGGTATCCGTCAGGTGTGTGACATTAATCTTTATGCAACTGCATATGGATATGATATTGATTGGGAATATGTTCTTTCCTGTCTCCAGGAGGTACGCGCTGACCTGTTTGCAGCATCTATGTTCGTAATTGGTGAGAAGTATTTGACCTTTGACCCTGTGAAAGCGTGTTATCCAAATTGCTGGAAATCAATCGAAGTGGACGAGACGGCCATGTTAGATGATTTGCTTGCTTCCGGAGTTTTCGGACAATCGGATATGAGTCGTAAACACAGTAGCAACATTACTTTGAATGCAATGATTGCAGATAAGCGTGGCGAGAAGGCATCTACAGGAAAACTACAGGCTGCGATTAAAGCAGTATGTCTTCCGGTTGATAAGATGTCGGATCGATTTACATATCTTAAGAAGATGCCATTCCTGCTTCCTATTGCATGGATTCAGAGAGTATGGATCTACAAAAAGGAAACAGCTGGTAATCAGGAAGGTAATAACGCAGCTGATAGTATTAAAATCGGTAATGAACGCGTTGAATTAATGCGTAAATATGGAATTATAAAATAGCAGCAAGCCCCGACGATTGCCGGGGCTTAGTGTTAACTTCCAATTGTAGGTACAACTAAACAAAAATCCATTGCATATCAATTGTTAAAAACGTAAGCGCTTAAGCGCTTACGTTTTAACGGATTGATTATGATGATATTATATGTTGCAAAGCGTAAGAAGGAGATATATTTGATTGAAGGGCTATTGTGTGATAGCAGTCTTTAATGGAAAATACCATGGAGGATAAATCAATGCAAATATCAAGGCAGCATAAATGGGTGCTCGTCATTATTATACTTCTATTCCTCGGAATCACAACCTGCCAAAACCTCGACCAATCGAAACACTCCCTAAGTTACTCTTCCTATCAGATCCCCTCCGACAAAATCGATACCCCAATCCGGATTGTGCAGCTGACGGATCTGCACAACAGCGAGTTTGGAGAAGACAATCAGGAGCTGATTGACCGGATAGCAAGTCAGTCGCCCGATCTGATTCTGCTTACAGGGGATCTGTTAAATTCCGGAGAGCCCGTCACAGAGATTGCTACCAATTTAATTTCTTCTCTATGTGAGATTGCTCCCGTCTATCTGTCCCTGGGAAATCATGAGATAGAATACCGGGACAATTTTGGCACAGACATCACACAATTGTATCAGGACGCCGGTGCAATCGTTCTGGAGCACCAATACCGGGATATTACTGTAAAAGGCCAGTCTCTTCGCATCGGCGGCATTTACGGTTACTGCCTGCCGGACAAATACCTGGAAACGGAAGAAGCTGATCTTAGCGAATGCATGTTTCTGTGGGATTTTGAGAATACCGACCGTTACAAGATCCTGCTTAGTCATCTTCCGATTGCCTGGCTGAAAAATGATGCCCTGGAGGAATGGAACATGGACTGCGTGTTTTCCGGCCATCTTCACGGAGGGCAGGTCATTTTACCTGGGATCGGCGGTGTATATGCGCCGGATATGGGCTGGTTTCCGGGACGGCTGAAGGGTGTTTTTGATTCGAAGGATGGAAAACGGCATCTGGTGCTGTCTGCGGGGCTTGGAAATACGGAGGTGATTCCGCGGTTCAACAATATTCCGGAGATTGTCTGCGTGGATCTTGTACCGGAAGGAGGATGGTGAAAAAACTTGCACATGGATTAGGGCTGCGAATGTTACGGTTTGCTGGGAACCAGTGAACCGTAACTTAATCTGGGCATATTGTTTCACAGGATCGGCTGGCAGCTTGACATGTCGCCGGTCCTGTATTATAATAACGATGTTCACGAAAATGAAAGGATAGATGTACATGAACAAACAAGAATCTGATATTTTGAACGTGATCCTGCAATACCACTGCCGGAACCAGCGTGCGCTGGCGGAGCGGTGTGGGTTTTCACTGGGAATGGTAAACCGTTCGGTGAAAGCGCTGCAGGGGCAGGGGTTTTTAACAACAGATATGGAGCTGACGGAAAAAGCCAGGCTTGAGATGGCAAAGCATCGCCCGAAAAATGCGGTGATTCTGGCTGCCGGATATGGAATGCGGATGGTTCCGATCAATATGGAAACGCCGAAAGGGCTTTTGGAAGTAGAGGGGGAACCGCTGATCGAGCGGCTGATCCGTCAGCTTCATGTGGTAAATGTGAAGGAGATTTATGTTGTCGTCGGTTTCAAAAAGGAACAGTACGACTATCTGGTTGACCAGTATGGCGTGAAGCTGGTTGTCAATATGGAGTATGCAGAGAAAAACAATCTGCATTCCCTGGCAAAGGTATTGCCGCAGCTTGGCGAAACGTATCTTATGCCGTGCGATCTCTGGTGCCGGGAAAATCCGTTTTCAGAGTATGAGTGGTATTCCTGGTATCTGGTGAGCGATGCAAAAGATCCCGACAGTACGGTTCGTGTGAGCCGGAAATGGGAGCTTGTGCCCCAAGGCGGGGAAAAAGAAGGAAATCATATGATCGGCATCAGCTATCTGACGGATCCTGTGGCACAGTCGATGGCACGGCGAATCGAAACGATGGTACAGGACCGCCGGTATGACCATGTTTTCTGGGAGGATGCCCTTTTTGCGGAAAACGGGATGCCAGTGCAGGCAAAGCTTGTCCCGGAAGGGGCTGTGGTGGAGATCAATACCTACGAGCAGCTGCGGGAGCTGGATGAAAATTCGGATCAGCTGAAGTCGGATGCGATGGCAGAAATTGAACGGGTGCTTTCGGTTTCCGGGAAGGAGATCACGGGGATTGAGGTCCTGAAAAAGGGAATGACAAACCGTTCGTTTTTATTCCGCTGTCGCGGCGAACGGTACATTATGAGGATTCCGGGGGAAGGTACGAGTCTTCTGATCAACCGCAGGCAGGAGGCGGCAGTATATCGGACGCTGGACGGAAAGGGCATCTGCGATGAAATCGTGTCGATCAATCCGGAAAACGGCTATAAGATTACGAAATATCTGGAGAGCGCGCGTGTCTGCGATCCGGAAAAGCCGGAGGATGTGCAGGCCTGTATGAAAAAGCTCCGCTCCTTCCATGAGGAGCATCTGAATGTGGAGCATACGTTTTCTCTGTTTGGCCAGATCGCATACTATGAAAGTCTGTGGGAGGGAGAACCGTCTGTTTATCGGGATTACAGCACGACGAAAGCGCATGTGCTGGAGCTTGAGGCTTATCTGGAAGCACAGCCGAAGGTGTGGACGCTGACGCATATTGATGCGGTGCCGGACAATTTTCTGCTTGTGGAGAAAAACGGCGGAACGGAAATTCGTCTGATTGACTGGGAATATGCGGGCATGCAGGATGCGCATGTGGATCTGGCGATGTTCTGTATTTATGCGATGTATGACCGTCCGCATGTGGATGCGCTGATCGACAGTTATTTTACGGAAGGCTGTCCGCAGGAGGTGCGCACGAAAATTTATGCATACATTGCGGTGTGCGGGCTTTTGTGGAGCAACTGGTGTGAGTACAAGAGCCGGTTAGGCGTGGAGTTTGGCGAGTATTCGCTGCGGCAGTACCGGTATGCAAAGGATTATTATCAGCTTGTGATGCAACGGCTTGCGAAAACAGAAGGACAGGAAGAATAAGAGTGGGAGAGTGAAAAAAGATGGAAGTGGAGCAGATGCAGCATTGCGAAATACGGAACAAACATCGTGTGGAACGTGCCATTATCATGGCGGCAGGAACTGGAACGCGAATGCGGCCGGTAACGCTCGACACGCCGAAACCGCTGATCCGCGTGAACGGTGTCCGTATGATTGATACGGTGATCCGGGCACTGCAGGAAAACGGAATTTTTGAGATTTATGTGGTGACGGGATATCAGAAGGAGCAGTTTGCATGCCTGACGGAGAACTACGAAGGGGTGCAGCTGATTGAGAATCCGTACTGGGATTCCTGCAACAACATTGCCTCCCTCTATGTGGCGCGGGAGCATCTGGAAAATGCAATGATTCTGGATGGGGATCAGATGGTATACAAAAAGGAGATTCTCGCGCCGGAATTTACGCGCTCCGGCTACAACGCCATCTGGACCGATGCGGAGACGGACGAATGGCTGATGCAGGTGGAAAACGGAATTGTACGCTCCTGCAGCAGAACCGGCGGCAGAGGCGGCTGGCAGCTTTTCAGCGTATCGCGTTGGAGCAGGGAGGATGGAAAGCGGCTGAAAAAACACCTGGAGCTCGAGTTTGAGGAAAAAAAGAACCGTCAGATTTACTGGGACGATGTGGCAATGTTCTGTCATTTTCAAGAGTATGAGCTTGGCATCTACCCGATGCAGGAAGGCGACCTGATCGAAATTGACGATTTTTCGGAGCTTTGTGAACTGGATCCGTCTTACTGCGGATATGAGGCACAGGGTCAGAAAAAATCAGAAGAAAAATAAGCTGGATCGGGCAGTATAGCAGAAAGGAACAGAAAACATGAATACAGTTGATGAAAACAGAGTGGCGAAAAAGAAACAGAGCGGAAAAATACGGGGAAAAGGTCAGATTGACTGGATGATCACGCTGCTGCCGTTGGGACTGATTGCAGCGCTCAGTATTTTGTTTTTCCTCCTGCCGGAACAGTCCAACACAGTTCTTGCGAAGGTACGCTTCTTCTTTGGAGATACCTTTGGAGTCTATTATCTTGCAATTGGCCTTGGCGTTTTTCTGCTCTCTTTGTATCTGGCATTTTCAAAATATGGCGATATTGTGTTAGGAGAGCAGGACGAGAAACCGAAATATTCTTTTTTTGCCTGGGGATCCATGATGTTTACGTGCGGCCTTGCGGCAGACATTCTGTTTTATTCTTTTGCAGAATGGGTGATGTATGCTGCTGATCCGCAGATTGAAAAGATGGGCGGAATCCAGGAGTGGGCAGGCGTGTACCCGCTGTTTCACTGGAGTCTGATTCCGTGGGGCTTTTATCTCGTTCTCGCTGCCGCATTTGGGTTTATGCTGCACGTGCGGAAACGGAACCGGCAGCGGTATTCAGAAGCCTGCCGTCCGATTATGGGAAAACAGACGGACGGCATCGGCGGACGGCTGATTGATCTGCTGGCGGTATTTGCACTCCTTGCAGGAACGGCAACGACATTCAGCGTGGCAACGCCGCTGATGGCAAGTGCAATCAATGCATTGTTCCATATCAATCTGGAACGGAACGCAGTGACAATTGTGATTCTGCTGATTACGTGTTTTGTGTACACGTATTCGCTGCTTCACGGCTTCCGCGGAATCGGTTTTCTGGCAAAGCTCTGCATCTATCTGTTTTTCGGGCTGCTGGCGTACGTGCTGCTGTTCGGCGGACAGACGCGGTATATTATCGAGACGGGATTTTCATCGCTGGGACGGATGATTCAGTATTTCCCGACGTTGGCGACCGATACCGATCCGCTGCGCGAGACGCATTTTCCGCAGAACTGGACTATTTATTACTGGGCATACTGGATGGTATGGTGCGTGGCGGCGCCATTTTTTATCGGAAGTATTTCCCGGGGAAGAACGGTGCGGCAGACAATCCTTGGCGGATATGGATTCGGCGTTGGCTCCACGATTTTAAGCTTTATCATCCTAGGAAATGAATCGATGGGGATGCAGATGGCGGGAAAAGCGGATTTTATCGCGCAGTATGCCAAAGACGGTGATCTCTATGGAATGATTATCGCCATGATCCAGAAGATCCCGTGTACACCGCTGGTTCTTGTCGTTCTGCTGCTCACGATGATTGCCTTTTATGCGACCTCGTTTGATTCGATTGCGCTGACGGTTTCCTGCTACAGCTACCGCCGTCTGGAAGAGGGACAGCAGCCATCGAAAGCGATTCAGCTTATGTGGTGCCTTCTGCTGATTCTGCTTCCGATTGCACTGGTCTTTTCCGAAAGCTCTATGAGCAATCTGCAGTCGGTCAGTATCGTGGCAGCGTTTCCGATCGGAATGGTAATTCTTCTGATTGTGGCGGGATTCCTAAAGGATGCCGGAGCATATCTGAAAGAAATAAAAAAGCCCTCCGGGCAGGATCGCACTGCGGCGGACGAGAATTATGTCGCTGAAGCGACCCGCCGCAGGCGGAGAATCCTGCCGTAGCAGGATTCTTTCTTGTGCAGCATGAAAATAGAGCCGGATTTCTATTTGGCGGAAATCCGGCTGTGTGCATTTCAGACAGTATAGGTCTATACAAACAGTGTACACCCCTGCCGCTTGAACTGTTCGATTTTTTCGTCAATGAGCTCCGGCGTTACACCGAGATGCTTAGAAAGACACTGCTTGCAGAAAAACTGTTCCGCGCCGCGGTTGATAAATTTGCGGTGGGCGCCGATCTCGTTATGCGTGAGTTCTTTGCCGCACTGCATACAGCGTGCCATCAGAGTTTTACGACCTTTGCACGGTATACTTTTGATGCGAACGGCTCGAGCTCTGTGACAAGGGATGCATTGTTTGCACACAGGTTCTCGCCGGTCCAGACCTCAGTAAGTTCCAGAGTACGGCCAGTGGAGAACGGAAGGCCGATCTCATCCAGATTCATGGCTGCACGCGATTTTTCATCACTGAGATTGAACATGCCGATAGCAAGATCTCCGTTTGCGAGCGCTTTTACATAAATCAGAACGTTGTCATTCCATGCATGGTTTTTCACTTTATACGGCTGACGGCAGAGCGGGTCCTGATTGATGCGGATCATCTCATCGTTCATCAGAATGCGGCGGGTCTCGTTGCTCATCTCGCGGATATCGCAGCCGATCATCAGCGGGGAGCCAAGGAATGCCCATAGCGCATAGTGTGTCTGATACTGGACATCGTTGCAGCCGGCCAGTCCAACATTTCCTTTTCCGTGCATGCCGACGATCAGCATGTCCATATCGTTGAAGCAGCCGACGCCGTTGTACGGATGCAGTTTTTCCTGCTGTGCCACGAGATCTTTGACAGAATCCCAAGTATCAAAGATGTCGCCGGTGGAACGCCACATGGAAGCGCCGGTTTCTTTGATCCACTCATGCGTTTCATCGGCACCCCAGGAGCAAGCAGAGAAGAGAATGTCGCGGCCGCAGTTCTCGAGTGCCAGTCCCATGCGGCGATACAGATATTTTCCATGCAGGATCGGGCTGTGGTAGCAGTAGTCGTATTTTAAGAAATCAACATCCCAGGATGCGAAGGTTTCTGCATCGATAAACTCATGCTCATAGCTTCCAGGGTAGCCGGCACACGTCATGTTTCCGGCGCAGGAATACATACCGAATTTCAGCCCTTTGGAATGAACGTAATCGGCAACGGCTTTCATACCGTGCGGAAATTTTCCCGGATCCGGCACAAGACGGTCGTTTTCATCGCGTTCGCGTAAAGACCAGCAGTCGTCGATGACAAGATATTCGTATCCTTTATCGCGCAGGCCGCTCTCGGCCATGACATCAGCAGTTTCAAAAATCATTTTTTCATTGATATTTTCTCCGAAGGTGTTCCAGGAATTCCAGCCCATCGGCGGTGTAAGTTTGATCATAGTATTGACCTCCCGTAAGTTTTGATGTACTTTGAGTATAGATGGATTTCCAGAGCAAAACCATGGAATTTTAAGACAAAAGCATGGATTTTTGTTTTATAAAGAATAAAATACGGGAAAAGGAAAGAATATGCTTGTATCAGAAATGAACGGAATCCGGCCTGTCGATGCCGGGCGGCAGGACTGCCATGATCTGCATTCCTGGGGGCCGGGTGTACGGCAGTGCTATATTATACATTATATTATAAGCGGAAAGGGAACGTTTACCTGCGGGAAAAAGACATACACACTTACCGCCGGACAGAGCTTTTTAATCTGTCCAGAGCAGGTGGTGCAGTACGCGCCGGATGAGAATGAGCCGTGGGAATATGTGTGGGTTGATTTTGTCGGGGAACAATGCCGGCAGATTCTGGCACGGTCGGTACTGACCCCACAGCAGCCGGCGGCGCCGCCTCTCCGTCAGGAAAGGCTTCTGCCGTATTTTGAGCGTCTCTGCCAGATGGAACTCTATCGCCGGAACAGCCAGGAGGCCGTCGGTGTGCTGCTTGCGCTTCTGGGCGTGTACCAGGATCTGGCGGAGCCGCAGCGGGAGGAGAGAAAGAAGGAAGATCCGCGGATCATGGAAGCGATGGCTCTGATTGCCGCAGGGTATCACAGGAGTGAGTTCTGCGCGGAGACAATTGCGCGGAAAATGGCGGTCAGCCGCACAACGCTGAACCGTCTGTTTCAGAAGAAAATCGGCCGGTCACCAGGACAGTATCTGCTGGAATATCGGCTGCAGCATTCAGAAAAGCTGCTGCAGATGGGGATGACGGTCAAACAGACGGCGCTGTCGTGCGGATTTGAAGATCCCTTTTACTATTCCCGTGTGTTCCGGAAACACTATGGAATGCCGCCGTCGGATTACCGGCTGCAGTTTGCAGAAATTCAGTGAACGGCGGGCGTTACCGCTCGTCGGAGAGATAATTCCGCATAGAGCGCAGGGCGGACTTTTCCAGCCGGCTGACCTGCGCCTGCGAGATGCCGATTTCCCGGGCAACCTCCATCTGGGTCTGCCCCTCATAGAAACGCATGCGGATGATCTGGCGTTCGCGCTCATTGAGACGGGCGACCGCGTCCTGCAGGGCGAGGTTCTGCACCCAGTTTTCTTCTTTATTTTTCTTATCACTTAACTGATCCATGATATACAGGGTATCGCCGCCTTCCGTGTAGACGGGTTCATACAGACTCATCGGGCTTTGGATTGCGTCGAGGGCATAGACGATATCCTCTTTTCCAATGCCGATTTCAGCGGCGATTTCCTCGATCGAAGGCTCTTTCTGGTTCTGCTTGAGATAAAGTTCGCGGGCGCAGATGGCGCGGTAGGCAGTATCCCTGAGGGAACGGCTGACGCGGATCGCATTGTTGTCACGCAGATACCGCCGGATTTCACCGATGATCATCGGCACGGCATAGGTGGAGAAACGGACGTTTAAGGTCGTGTCGAAGTTATCAATCGCCTTAATCAGGCCGATACAGCCGATCTGAAAGAGATCGTCGGCGTTTTCACTGCTGTTGGAGAAGCGCTTGATCACGCTTAAGACAAGGCGCAGATTGCCCTGAATGTAGCGTTCGCGGGCAGCAGCATCTCCTTCGCGGGCCTTTTTCAGCAGAGTCTCCTTTTCTTCGGTATTCAGTACGGGAAGGCGTGATGTATTGACTCCGCACAGTTCAACTTTATTGATCGCCATGGTATGCATCCTCCTGAAACATGGAACGTATGGTTACCGTTCGTTACTGTTATACGTTCATGATTGGCAGTTGGCGGGACGAATATACGAGAGCCCGGAAAATTTCATAAAGTTTTAGTCCTTGACAAAGCTTTTGGAAAATGATTTCCTGCTATTGTAGAAACGGCGGAAAGTGTGATAAGATAAGGGAAGTGTACGAAATGCGAGGTCTTGTTTTATGATGAGTGGAAAGGAACGAAGAGAAGAGATTCTTCAAAGAATAACAAACAGTAAGACGCCGGTCTCCGGTGCAGCGCTGGCGAAGAGCTGTGAAGTCAGCCGTCAGGTGATTGTCCAGGACATTGCCCTGATCCGCGCTGCCGGATACGATGTGATTGCGACAAACCGCGGCTACATCTGCAGCAGCCCGGTAAGAGAGACGCGGGTCTTTGAGGTGAATCACACGGATGAGCAGATGCAGGACGAGCTGAATACAATTGTGGATTTCGGCGGCGTTGTGCTGGATGTGATTGTGCGTCACGAGGTTTACGGAGAACTGCGTGCGGAACTGAATATCAGTTCACGAAATAAGGTGGCACTGTTTATGGAAGAAATCCGGCAGGGAAAATCACGGCCGCTGAAGAATATCACATCAGGGGAACATTTTCATACCGTATCGGCAGACTCTGCGCAGACCCTGGATCTGATTGAAGAGGAACTGCGAAAGAAAGACTACCTGGTGCGGACTGTGAAATAGGGGAAAAAGCCTTTATTTTCACAAAAAACTGTTATTCGAAAAAATTTTAAAATTTTTTCAAAAAGGTGTTGACTTTTCTCTTAGGATAGTGTAATATACATGATGTCAGCGGGAACGAGTGATAAACAAAGAGTTCTAAAGCGACAAAAAAATGTGCGTTTAGCTCAGCTGGATAGAGCGTTTGGCTACGGACCAAAAGGTCGGGGGTTCGAATCCTCTAACGCACGGACGGTAACCGTCCTGGTGAAAACCAGGGCGGTTTTTTCGTATGCAGAATGAAAAATAAAACAAGCGGCCTTTTGGTCAGCAGCCAGACGGCCGCACTTTTTGAAAAAATCATGGGGAAACAACTTGTACGCTCATTGACACAAGTGAGATACATCTCCTATAATAAAGCCAAATTTAAGATCTCGAAAGGGGACAAGTTATGGCTAAGTTAGTAATTGATGCGAACAGAAAGCTTTCAAAAATCAATAAGGAAATCCAGGGACAGTTTTCGGAGCATCTGGGAAGATGTATTTATGAAGGACTCTATGTAGGAGAAAATTCCGATATTCCGAACGTGAACGGAATGCGTACCGATGTTGTTGAAGCACTGAAAAATATCAAAGTTCCGGTACTGCGCTGGCCGGGCGGATGTTTTGCAGATGAATATCACTGGAAAGACGGTATTGGACCGAAAGAAAGCCGCAAAAAAATGATCAACACCAACTGGGGCGGTGTTGTCGAGGACAACAGCTTCGGTACCCACGAGTTTTTTGAACTCTGCCGTCAGATCGGATGTGAAACCTATATCAACGGAAATATGGGAAGCGGTACTGTACAGGAGATGTCGGAGTGGGTTGAATATATGACATTTGACGGTGTATCTCCGATGGCAGACCTTCGTGCGGAAAATGGCCACGAAAAGCCATGGACTGTCGATTTCTTCGGAATCGGCAATGAGAACTGGGGCTGCGGCGGAAATATGAATCCGGAATTCTACGGAAATATGTACCGCAGATATCAGACCTTTGTGCGTGATTACGATGGAAACAAAAAGATCCGGAAGATTGCCTGCGGCGCCAATTCGGATGATTATGAGTGGACGCAGGAAGTGATGAAAGCATGCTTTCGCAGAATCTCCCCACAGCAGCATGGCATGATGGATGGCCTGTCGCTTCATTACTATACGGTGCCGGAAACCTGGGATCACAAGGGAAGTGCAACGGAGTTTGCGGAAAAAGACTGGTATAAGACCATGAAAAAGACGATGTATATGGAAGAGCTGATCCGTCGCCACAGCGCCATTATGGATCAGTATGACCCGGACAAAAAGGTCGGCATGATCGTGGATGAGTGGGGTACCTGGTATGATGTAGAGCCTGGAACAAATCCGGGATTTCTGTATCAGCAGAATACCATGCGTGATGCACTGGTCGCAGGTATCAACCTGAATCTTTTCAACAAACACAGCGACCGTGTCAAGATGGCAAATATCGCACAGATGGTCAATGTTCTGCAGTCGATGATCCTGACCGAGGGGGAAAAGCTGGTCAAAACTCCGACGTATCATGTTTTCGATCTGTATCAGGTACATCAGGAAAATGATCTTCTGGCAAGCTCTCTGGAAACGGAGCAGGTTGGTCTGGAAGACGAATACATGGTTCCGAATCTGACGGAATCTGTTTCGGTAGATGCCAACGGTGTACTTCATATCACGATGACGAATGTGGATCTGGAGAAAGCATATCCGGTAGAGGCGGTACTTCTCGGAAAAGAAGCCGGCGAGATCAAAGCCGAGATCGTAACCGGCCATATGCAGGATAAGAACACCTTTGAAGCGCCGGAGACGGTTGGCGTTCAGGCCTTTGACGGTGTACAGGCAACCAAAGAGGGAATTTCCTTTACCATTCCGGCATGCAGTGTGCTTCATATCGCCGTAAAATAGGGAAACCATAAAAACCAGAAGATATCTGGGATGAAAAAAGATTCAGTTCCGGAGGAGTTTGATGGACGGAAATACCAGGATCTGTAAAAAATGCCTGCTTCGTGAGATGGACGAGGCAGGCTTTTTTCAGAATATGTATGATTATATTGCAAGAATTCCGGCGGACGATAAAGCGCCGGAGGAGGAATACGAGCGGCGGCTTTCTATCTGTAAGGAGTGTGAAAAGCTGCTGTCCGGCATGTGCCGCATGTGCGGCTGCTACGTGGAGATGCGGGCAGCGATTGCACTGCGGGACTGCCCGGGAAAAAAGTGGTAGCAAAAGAGAAACCCCGCACAGCGGATCCGGTGAAAAACGGATCCCTGTGCGGGGTTTTGTGAATCAATTTGTTTTTGTCTCCGGTGCGACTTTTGGATCCCTAAAATAGCGGGACAGCTTCGGCACGGAGATGAACAGCGTCAGAAATTCGGCGACCGGAATCGACAGCCACACACCGTTGGTGCCAAGCACGAGCGGCAGAAGCAGCGCGGAGAGAACGATAAAGACGAAGGTGCGCAAAAAGGAAATCAAAGCAGAGGTCTTTCCGTCTGACAGTGCGGTGAAAATGCCGGAGGCGACGATATTCGTACCGCAGAACAGGTAAGCGATGGAGAACAGGTATCCGCCGTGGCGGGTCAGTTCAAAGCCGTACGTGCCTTTCTGCATGAAAACGGCGGAAATGACCGGAGAACCGAAGGCAGCCACAAGTGCAATGATCACAGAGCTTATCACAACGAAACGGATACTGATGCGGTAAAGCCGGATCAGCCGCTGTTTGTTCCGGCTGCCGTAGTTGAAGCTGAACACAGGTGCAACGCCGATACTGTAGCCGAGGTACAGCGCAACAAAGAGAAACTGTCCGTACAGAATCGCCGTGATGGCGGCAACACCGATTTCGCCCTCAAATTTCAGCATCAGCATGTTGAAAAGGTAAGTGACAACGGCTGCAGAAAGATTGCTGACCATCTCGGAGGAACCGTTGAAGCAGCTTGTGGAGAGCAGGCCTTTGGAAAATTCCGGACGGGTGAAGCGAAGGCCTTTGCGGGCAAAGGTAAAGTATAAAATGCCGGCAACGGCCGGAATGCACTGGCCAAGGCCGGTGGCAAGGGCAGCTCCGGCAACACCAAGATGGAGCGGAACGACAAACAGATAGTCCAGAATCATGTTGGTAATGCCGGCGGAAACCGTAAGGGAAAGTCCGAGTCCCGGGCGTCCTGCCGTTACAAAGAAGGATTGGAACAGCGCCTGGAGAAGACAGACAGGGGCAAAGGAAAGGATCGTCCGCAGATAGGCGATACCGTAATCCATCAGCACCGGCGTTGCACCGAGCAGACTGCAGATCTGACGGCAAAACAGGTTGCCGAGCACCGCGCCCAGAATACCGATGATCAGTGTGGTAAGGGTAAGGGCAGAAAAGTTCCGGTTGGCTTCCTCCTGTTTTCCCTGTCCGATCTTTGCGGCGACAACGGCGCTGCCTCCGGTACCGAACATGATGCCGACGGCAAGAAGAATGCTGACGGCAGGATAGACGATATTGGCGGCGGAAAGCGCCATGCTGTCCACGTACTGTGCGATGAAAAAGCCATCCACAATACTGTAGAGAGACATAAAGATCATCATGATGATCGATGGAAACGCAAACTTCAGCAGGGAGCGGAAGTTGAAATCCTTGGCGAGTGACTGGCTCATAATCAAAAACCTCCTTTTTATGTGTGAAAAGCCTTTTTCAGACACGCTTTAGATGGGAAAGATTTCTTGTGAAAATTTGAATCGTTTGCTATTATAAAGGATAGGGTAACCCTATAGTCAAGTGCAAAAAAGGTGAAAAACAGGAAAAATTCCGAGAGCAAATGTTCAGGAAAAGGAGTCAGAAATGGGAAAACAGGAGTATTTAAGCGCGGGGCGATTTGCAGCGCTGGTAGGCACGACAAAGGAAACGCTCTTCCATTATGATGAGATTGGGCTGTTCGTACCAAAAAGAAGAGGGACAAACGGCTACCGGTATTATGCGATGGATCAGATTGAAACGTTTGATGTGATCGGAATGCTGCGGGAGCTGGGCATGCCGCTGGCAGAGATTCGAAATTATCTGGAACAGCGAAGTCCTGAAAAATTCGGAGTACTGCTGGAACAGGAGGAGAAGGTGGTGCGCGAAAAAATGCAGCGGCTCCGCGAGATGCAGCGCTGGATTGGGGAAAAGAAGCGGTTTCTGGCACAGGCATCGGCGGAATGCCGTGAGGCGTTTGAAAAAGATCCCTTCTGTCCTGTGGGGATTCATACCCTGCCGTTGCAGTATCTTGTCACGAATCACAGCGAGTCAGCGGATAATCTGGCAGTCAATCAGAAAATCGGAGAGCTCTATGCTTACTGTGGGCAATACGGAAATCGAAGTTCGTATAATGTTGGGTTTGTTCAGAAACGGGAAACACTGGAAACGGGGAATTTTCTGGATTACCGTGATTTCTATCTGATTTTTGATCGTGTGCCAGCGAAAGTGCGATACACGGTTCGGCCGGAGGGAGAGTATCTTTGCTATTATTATAAAGGACCATGGCAGGGAATTGAAGTGGCGTACCGGAAGCTGTTCCGGTATGCCACGGAACAGAGACTTTTGCTGGACGACCGCTTTTATGAGGAATATATGGTGGACGCGCTGACCAGTAAGGAAATGGAACAGTATATTACGAGAATCGCCGTAAAAATTCTAAGATAGACAGGGAGGAGGAGAAAAAACAAGATTTTCACAAACTTTTTTCATTCTCCTCTTGACCATGACGCAACGTCACCCATTATAGTGAGAGTACAACAAGTTGAATTGACATAAAACTGAGAAGATAAACACACCAAAAAGGAGAAAAAGCATGAAAGTATTAGTAACAGGCGGAGCCGGATTTATCGGCGGAAACTTCGTACATCATATGGTAAACAAATACCCGGATTATCAGATCGTAAACCTGGACCTGCTGACCTATGCGGGAAACCTGGAGACTCTGAAACCGGTTGAGGACAAACCAAACTACAAATTTGTAAAAGGTGATATCGCAGACGAAGCTTTCATCATGGATCTGTTTGAAAAAGAGAAATTTGACGTTGTTGTCAACTTCGCAGCAGAGAGCCATGTAGACCGTTCCATTGAGGATCCTGGCATCTTTGTTCAGACCAACGTAATGGGAACCCGTGTACTGCTGGACGCTTCCAGAAAATTCGGTGTAAAGAGATATCATCAGGTATCTACCGATGAGGTTTACGGAGACCTTCCGCTGGATCGCCCGGACCTGTTTTTCACAGAGAATACCCCAATCCACACCTCCAGCCCGTACTCTGCATCCAAAGCAAGCGCAGACCTGTTTGTACTGGCTTACCACAGAACCTTCGGTACCCCGGTTACCGTTTCCAGATGTTCCAACAACTACGGCCCGTATCACTTCCCGGAAAAGCTGATTCCGCTTATGATCAGCCGCGCACTGGCAGACGAAGAGCTTCCGGTATACGGAAACGGTGAGAATGTCAGAGACTGGCTGCACGTATCCGATCATTGCGAAGCAATCGACCTGATTATCCATAAAGGTAAAGTAGGCGAGGTTTACAACATTGGCGGACACAACGAGAGAACAAACCTTCAGGTAGTACAGACTATCCTGAAAGCTCTGGACAAACCGGAATCTCTGATCAAATACGTAAAAGACCGTCCGGGCCATGACAGAAGATATGCAATCGACCCGACCAAGATCGAGACTGAGCTTGGATGGAAACCAAAATACAACTTCGATACAGGAATTGCACAGACAATTCAGTGGTATCTGGATAACGAAGACTGGTGGAAACACATCATCAGCGGTGAGTATCAGAACTACTTCGCTGAGATGTACAAAGACCGTCTGTAAGAGAGAAAAGTGAAATGCAAAGGCCGCAAAAAAGCGGCTTTTGCGAAGGAGTGGTGGATATGGATCAATATTATACCACTGGTGAATTTGCCCGGATGGCCCATGTGACCATTCGGACAATTCGCTATTACGACAAAAAAGGGCTGCTGAAGCCGAGCTTTATTAACGAATCCGGTTATCGGATGTATTCGGATGAGGATTTTCTGAAGCTGCAGAAAATTTTATCGCTGAAATATCTCGGATTTTCCCTGAATGAGATCGGAAATATGACGATTCACGATACGAGTGCGGATATTCTGAAATCATTGAAAATGCAGATCGGACTTGTGCACAAGAAGATGGAAAATCTGGAGCAGATGGAAAAGGCGTTGCAGAATACGACACAGATTCTGGAGGAGACGAACCAGATCGACTGGACCGGCATTCTGAACCTGATTCATCTGACCGATATGGAAAAGATGCTGGTGGAGCAGTACAAAAACGGGGAAAACCTGAATATCCGTATTTCGCTGCACGAGCAGTATTCCCAAAATAAAAAGGGATGGTTTCCATGGCTTCTGGATCAGATGGATTTTGACGGTGCGCGCCGGATTCTGGAGATCGGCTGCGGAAACGGGCAGCTCTGGAAAAAAGCGGAGCCATCCGTGCTGAAAGGAAAGTATATCTGTCTGTCTGACCTGTCGGACGGCATGATCCGGGATGCGGCGGAAAATCTGGGAGAAAAAAAGGCATTCTGTTTTGATTTCCGGACACTGGACTGCCAGAAGCTTCCGTTTCCGGATGCGGAATACGACCGGATTATTGCAAATCATGTTTTGTTCTATGTCCAGAATCTGTCCCGCGGTCTGCAGGAAATCAGCCGTGTGCTTTCAGATGACGGCGTGTTCTACTGCAGTACGTATGGAAAAGGCCATATGAAAGAGATTACCGATCTGGTACAGGAGTTTGATCCGCAGATCAATCTTTCGGAGGTGGCGCTGTATACTATTTTTGGTCTGGATCACGGAGAAAAGCAGTTAAAGCCTTATTTTGGCAGCGTAGAGAAAAGAATCTACGAGGACAGTCTCTGGGTCGACCGGCCGGAGCCGCTTCTGGACTATATCCTTTCCTGCCATGGAAATCAGAATGAGTATTTGTATCCGAGACAGCGGGAATTCAAAGAATTTCTGGAAAAGAAAATTCAGAAACACGGCGGAATTGCGATCACAAAAGAGGCAGGGGGTTTCATCTGCAGAAAATAACGGGAGAGGCCGACATGAAAATGGAGGTCTCTTTTTTATCCCTCATTTTAGGCAAGTTTGACAAAAATGTTAAAAAATAAATACAGAGTATGTTTTTTGTATTGCCAGAGCTCACAAAAGGATGTATACTAAAATAGAATGTCTAAGTATGCGTGACTTGAAGAAAGAACACAAAAAGAGGGATAAGGTATGAAGGAATTATTTGATGTACACTGCCATATGGTCCCGGGGGTAGACGACGGTGCAGCTGACCTGGAAGAGTCGCTGGAGATGCTGAAAATGCAGCACGAGGGCGGGGTCAGGAAGATTATCATCACACCGCATTATCGGCGGCGGATGTTTGAAACACCGGCAAAAAAGGTACATGAGCAGTTTCTGAAACTGCAGGAAGCGGCAAAAAAGGAATATCCGGATATGTCGCTTTATCTCGGGTGTGAACTTCACTCGAACATGGATCTTCAGGATATCCTGGAAAAACGGAAATATGTGACCATGGCCGGTTCATCCTATGTTCTGTTGGAATTTTCCGAGGGAGATTCCGCACAGCATATCCGTGAGAGAGTCTACAATGTACTGTCCTGCGGTTATGAACCGATTATCGCGCATGTGGAGCGCTATCAGGCAACGGTAAAGAGCGTCGGATTTTCCAGCGATCTGGTGGACATGGGCGCAAAACTGCAGGTCAATGTGGAAAGTATTCTCGGAAAGTACACCTGGGGTGCAAAACGGTACTGCAGAAAACTGATGAAGGAGGATCTGCTCAGCTTTGTCGGCAGTGATTCCCACAATACAAAAACACGAATCCCGAACATAGGAGCAGGTGCTGCCTGTGTTTCAAAGAAAATGGGAGAGGCATACGCCAACCGGATTTTCCATGATAATCCATTGGAAATCTTAAGGGATGCCGGAGAAATCTAAAACAGTCAGGAGAAGAAGATGGAAACGAATCAACAGAATCAGGATGAAATTGAAATCGATTTACTGGAACTGCTCCGCGTGCTCTGCAGCAAAATCGGCTATGTGATTTTAGCAGCACTGGCACTTGGCCTTCTGATGGTACTGGTCAGCAAGGTATTGATGAAGCCGCAGTATGAATCGACAACGAAAATGTATGTACTGTCCAAACAGGACAGCAGCAATACCGTAACAAGCGGAGACCTGCAGGCAAGCTCCCTTCTGACCAAGGACTATGCGGAGCTGATCCAGAGCCGTCAGGTGGTGGAAACCGTCATTGCACAGCTGAATCTGGATCTTACGTATGAGCAGTTTCTGAAGAAACTTACCGTTACCACGCAGAACGATACGCGTATTCTTTCAATCACGGTAAAGGATGAGGATCCGTATATGGCAAGCCAGATAGCGGATGCGATCCGTGTGGCAGCAGCAGATCATATCCAGAACGTTATGAACACCGAAGCCGTAAATGTGGTAGATGAGGCAAATATCCCGGATGAGCCGGTAAGTCCGAGCATCAAGAAAAACGGACTGATCGGTGCGGTAGCAGGAGCCTTTATCGCAATCATTGTTATCATTGTTGTTTATCTGACCAACGACACGATCCAGACGTCTGAGGATGTAGAGCGTTATCTGGGTGTCAGCACACTCGGTATCATTCCGATCAGAGAAGGACAGAAAAAGAGCAAGAAGAAAAATAAAAACGGCCGTGGAAGAAAAAAATAAGGGAGGATACGGAACGTGAATCAGGTAGTAGTAAAACAGGAAAAATCGGGTTATCAGATTGTGGAAGCCTACAAATCTCTCCGTACCAACCTTCAGTTCTGCGGAGAAGATAAGAAAGTCATTGCAATTACGAGCTGCACTCCGAACGAAGGAAAGAGCAGCGTATCGATGCAGCTTGGTATTTCACTGGCCGAGATCGGAAAACGAGTGATTCTGATTGATGCCGATCTTCGTAAATCCGTTCTTCTCGGAAGAACAAAAACAGAGAAATCGGTTCGCGGACTGGCACATTTCCTTTCCGGACAGGCAAGCCTGGAGGATGTGATCTGTGCTACCAATATCAAGAATTTTTACATGATCTATTCCGGCCCGTTCCCGCCGAACCCGGCAGAGCTTCTGGGAGGAAAGAATTTCCGCAGTCTTTTAAATGCACTCCGTAAGGTATATGATTATGTAATCGTAGATACCCCGCCGCTCGGCAGCGTAATCGACAGCGCCATTGTTGCAGAAATCTGTGACGGTTCCATCATGGTGATCGAGTCCGGTGTCATCAGCTATCGTTTTGCCCAGGAAGTAAAGAGCCAGCTGGAAAAGAGTAACTGTCCGCTGCTTGGCGTTGTCCTGAACAAGGTGGATATGCAGAAACAGGCTTATGGTAAATACGGAAAGTATGGCCAGTATAAGTATTATGGCGAGTACGGCCAGGAGGAGGACGATTAACTGCCATGAAAAAAGGGATTGTTGCAGGTTTGATTGTCCTGTGCGTGGCGCTAGGAGCCGGTACAGCAGCTGTCGTAGTGACGGACGACCGAAAAGGCCCGGAAATCGAGCTTCCAGCTGATGGGGATGTAACATATGAGGAAGGCAGTGATACAGCGCCTTTGCTGGAAGGCGTTACTGCAACGGATGAGAAAGACGGAGATGTGACAGATTCGCTGGTGATTGAAAACATTTTCCCGAACGATGACCATACCAGTGCATCGGTTGTCTATGCGGCAAAGGACAGTCACAATAATGTATCAAAAGCAACACGCCGCGTGAATTATAAAGTTGCAGCGGAAGATACCCCGGCGGAAAATGAGGCTACGCAGGAAACGGATAACAGTGGGGCGGCAGATGAGTCTGCACCGGCAGCAGAGGAGCCGCAGCAGAATGACACAGAGGGCACAAAAAATGAGACAGATGCGCAGATGGAAATCGAAGCACTGCCGGCGGAAAGCCCAAAACTGTACCTGAATACGTATGAAGTAACAGTGGAAGCCGGAAACGATCTGGACAAAACCAGCTATATCAAAGAGATGACCGATGATGCAGACAGCCAGGAGTCACTCTTTAACCAGATTGAGATCGACGGCGATGTGAATACTGCAGTGCCGGGAGATTACACGCTGACGTATCATGTGACGGACAGCGATGGAAACAGATCAAATGCGGCGGTGCTTACCGTACACGTTCAGTAAGAATAGAAGAACTGCTCTGATTGGGATGCCCGATCGGGGCAGTTCTTTTTTCAAGTTTTTTCGGCGTGAGTAAAATTTGACAGCCCAAAATGAGTATGGTAGAGTGAGAAAGAAAGACGGCAGAAGGGGGCAGAGGAGATGCTTCGAATCTGGCAGAAAACAGAAAAACAGAAGCTGGAGCCGGTAGGAATGGGAACGGCGTTCCCCTTTTTAAAGGAAAAGAACCATGTAGTTTCTATCATCGGCGGCGGCGGAAAAACGACGCTGCTGTACGAGATGGCAGGCTTTTGTGTAAAAAACGATCAGAAGGTACTGGTGACAACTTCGACGCACATTTACCGTCCGCCGAAGGAATGGCATGACCAGAGTCTGGAAGCGGTCGAAAGAAAATTTCGCACAGGCCGCGCAGCGATTATCGGGAGTGCCTGCCGGGATCCGGAAAAGCTTTCCATGCCGGAAACGGAACTATTTGAAGCGGCACGCAAAAAGGCCGATCTGACGCTGATCGAGGCGGACGGCGCGAGGCACCTGCCGTGCAAGGCACCGGCGGAACATGAACCGGCGCTGCTTTCCTCTTCAGATCTTGTGATTGGTGTGACAGGTCTTTCGGCACTGGGACAGCCGCTTGGCAAGGGCTGCTTTCGGGCAGAACGGGCGGCGGAACTGCTTGGCTGTACGATGGAACACCATATCACGGAAGAAGATCTGGCACGGCTGATCGCATCGGAACAGGGACAGCAGAAGGATTTGAAAGGCAGAACGTTTTATGCGGTACTGCACCAGTATGAGGAAAAAGAACACCGGGCGGCCGCAGAGAAACTTGTGGAGCTGCTGCGCAGGCAGGGGATCGAGCATGTTCTGGTTACGTGCGCGACAGGAAACAGAAGACAAAGCGGTGAGAACACGAATCCCTGGTATGGGAGAGCAGAGCTTCCCGTGCGTGAAGCGGAAGAAGAGTGGGAACCCGGAGAATAAAACGGAAATAGAACGGAGGAGACAGATGGCGGAATTTACCCATTTTAAGAAAGACGGCAGCGCCGTCATGGTCGATGTCCATGAGAAGCCGGACACGTACCGGGCAGCATCGGCGACGGGAACCATACAGGTAAGCCCGGAGGTATTTGCAGCCGTGCGGGACCATACGGCGAAAAAAGGCGATGTGCTCGGCGTTGCACGGCTGGCAGGAATCATGGGGGCGAAGAAGAATGCGGAGTTGATTCCGCTGTGCCACATTGTGCCGCTGACGAACTGCGAAGTGACATTTACCACGGACGAGAATACAAATTCTATTACAGCCGTGTGCACCACATCATGTGTCGGAAAGACCGGCGTGGAGATGGAGGCGCTGACTGGTGTTTCCACAGCGCTGCTCACGATCTACGATATGTGCAAGGCGATGGACCGCGGCATGGTGATTCGTGATATCCACATTCTGGAAAAGGACGGCGGAAAGAGCGGTCATTATATCTATCAGAAAGAGGAAAAATAAAGCATGGCAGAAAAGAAAGATTTCCCGGTTTTCCGGGTGGGAATTGTAACGTTAAGTGACAAAGGCTATCAGGGCGAGCGCGAGGATAAGAGCGGCCCAAAGATCAAAGAGCTGCTTCCGGCGGAGCAGTATGAGGTCGTTTCGATGCGCCTTTTGCCGGATGAGCGGGCGATGATCGAGGAGGAACTGATCCGGCTTGCCGATCTGGAGCAGTGCGATCTTGTCCTCACGACAGGCGGTACGGGATTTTCCATGCGGGATGTGACACCGGAGGCAACTCTGGCGGTATCCGGCCGTGTGGCACCTGGCATCGCGGAGGCGATCCGCGCGGGCAGCATGGCGATCACAAAACGGGCAATGCTGAGCCGGGCAGTGAGTGCAATCCGTCATCGGACGCTGATTATCAATCTGCCGGGAAGCCCGAAGGCGGTGGAAGAGAGTCTTGGATTTGTACTTGATACCCTGCCGCATGCGCTGGGACTTCTGCGTGGAACGGACGGAGAGTGCGGAAGAAGCTGAAAAAAGAGGGAACAGGTAACGATGGAAGAAGAAAAAATTATTTTCTGTAAGAGCGGCGGCTGTACGGCAAAGCTCGGGGCAGGCGTGCTCGAACATATTTTGGAGAAGCTGCCGAAAGGGGAAAAGGATCCGAATCTGCTGGTGGGCTATGACAGCAAAGACGATGCATCCGTCTACCGGCTGACGGACGACCTTGCGATGGTCCAGACGCTGGATTTCTTTCCGCCGGTGGTGGAGGATCCGTACACGTTTGGAAAAATTGCGGCGGCGAATGCCTTAAGCGACATCTATGCGATGGGCGGAGAGGTGCGGACAGCCCTGAATATCGTCTGCTTTCCGGAACAGATGGATCTGAATGTCCTCGGAGAAATCATGCGCGGCGGCGCGGAAAAGGTGCAGGAAGCGGGCGGATCGCTCTCCGGCGGTCATTCGATTGCGGATGACAGTGTAAAATACGGCCTTTCTGTCACGGGAACCGTGCATCCGGACCGGATCTGGCAGAACAATACGGGCCGCGTGGGTGATCTGCTCATTCTGACGAAACCGCTCGGAACCGGCATTCTCTGTGCGGCGCACCGCGTCGGGGAGGAAAACCCGGGGGGATTTCAAAAGGCAGTGGAATCGATGATGACGCTGAATAAGTACGCCTCGGAGACGGCACGGAAGTATAACATTCATGCCTGTACCGATGTAACGGGCTTTAGTTTCCTAGGACATCTGCATGAGATGATGGAGTCGGGCGTGTCCTGCCATATCTGGGCGGATCAGATTCCGGTGTTCCCGGGGGCTGTGGAAGCGGCGGAGGAGTTTCTGATCACTGCGGCAGGCCAGCGGAACCGGAATTATCTGGAGCAGCATGTGACCTTTAAGGATATACCGTTCGGCATGCAGGAGGTGCTGTTTGACCCGCAGACATCGGGAGGGCTTCTGATGGCCGTGGATGCCGTGGATGCAGAAAAAATGCAGAGAAAACTGCTGGAGCAGGGGATTCCGGCAGCAATCGTTGGAAAAGTCACAGAGCCGGCAGGAACCGAAATTTATGTGACACAGAGCAGGAAATGGTAAGGCAGGGAGGATGAAAAATGGCAGAGATGGAGAAAAAGACAGTAAACGCAATGGGTGATGTGTGCCCGGTACCGCTGGTAAAGGCAAAAAATGCGATTGCAGAACTTGCGGGAAGCGGAAAAGTGGAGGTTCTGGTGGATAATGAAATCGCTGTGCAGAACCTGGAAAAAATGGCGCAGCAGAAAGGATATGGCTTTCTGGTAAAAGAGAAGAAAGAAAAAGAGTATCATGTGGAGTTCACCGTATCGGAAACAGAGCCGGCTGAAACAGAAGAGAAAACCGTATGCCTCGTACCGGCGGCAAAGAAAACAAAACTCGTCGTTCTTTCTGCAGACCATATGGGCGAAGGAGCCGAGGAGCTGGGTAAAATTCTGATGAAGAGCTTCCTTTATGCACTGACCCAGCAGGATGAGCTGCCGGATACGATTCTGTGCTACAACGGCGGTGCAAAGCTGACCTGCGAGGGTTCCGAGTCCCTGGAGGATCTGAAAGATCTGGCAGCGCGCGGCGTTGAAATTCTGACCTGTGGAACATGCCTGAACTTCTACGGCATCACCGAAAAGCTGCAGGTCGGCAGTGTGACCAACATGTATGACATCGTGGAGCGCATGAGCAGCGCAGACCGCGTGATTAAGCCATGATTTACCTCGATTCGGCGGCAACGTCGCTGTGGCATCCAAAAGAAGTAGAGGAGCGTATGATCCAGGCACTGCGCGGCTGTGGAAATGCAGGCCGTGGTGCACACGATGCGACACTGGATGCGGGCCGCATCGTCTTTGAGACGAGAATGCGGCTGGCAGAGTTGTTTCACGCGGAGAGTCCGGAGCGGATTGCATTTACGTGCAACGATACGGAGGCACTGAACACGGCAATTTTCGGACTCTTCGGGCCGGGGGATCATGTGATCACGACAGTCTGCGAGCATAATTCCGTTCTGCGCCCGCTGTATGCACTGGAAAAACAGGGACTGGAGCTTTCCGTGATTCCGGCGGATGTATCTGGAAGGATCGATTATGATCAGATGGAAGCGGCAGTGCGGAAAAACACGAAAGCGTTTGTCGTCACGCATGCCTCCAACCTGACCGGAAATATCACGGATCTTGCGCGGGTGTGCGAAATTGCGGAACGCCATTCCCTGCGTCTGATCGTCGATGCGGCGCAGACAGCGGGGATTCTGCCGATTGATGTACAGAAAAGCGGGATCGACGTGCTCTGTTTTTCCGGCCACAAGGGACTATTAGGGCCGCAGGGAACCGGCGGAATCTACGTTCGTCCCGAACTTTCGATCCGGCCGCTCAAAATGGGCGGAAGTGGAATCCGAAGCTATGAAAAAGAACAGCCTGCGGCGATGCCGGAGCACCTGGAAGCGGGAACTTTAAATGTCCACGGAATTGCGGGACTTCTGGGAGCGCTGGAATATCTGGAGAAGACGGGGATTGAAATGATTTACAAAAGAGAGAGGGAGCTGATGCACCTCTTTCTGGAGGAAATTCAGGGAATCCCGGGACTTACTTTATATGGAACAGACGATCTGCAGCAGCGGGTACCAACGGCGGCATTAAACATCGGCTCCTGTGATTCGGGATATGTCAGCGACTGGCTGTATGAGAACTATGGTATTGCAGTCCGAAGCGGGGCACACTGCGCGCCGCTGATGCACGAAGCACTCGGGACACGGGAGCAGGGAGCCGTGCGGTTCAGCTTTTCCCATGTACTGACGGAAGAAGAAGTCCGGATTGCCGCGCAGGCACTGCGGGAGTTTGCCGAAGAAGAAATGCAGCAGTGAGAGAGGCGGCAGCCGGCATCCGGGATACAAAAGAAGCCAGAAAAAGGAAGAAACGATATGAGACAGCGAAAAGAAACCTGGATTCTGACGTTTGCGGGGACAACGCAGGCGATGCAGATGGAGCAGTATGCGAGAGCGCACGGCCTGCCGGGAAGGATGATCCCCGTTCCGCGGGAAATTACGGCGGGCTGCGGCCTTTCCTGGAAAGCAGCGCCGGAAGAGGGAAAAGAAATCCTTGCGGCACTTCAGACGGCGGGACTTGCCTATGAGGCGGAGTACCGTGTGCTGCTGTAGAGGTGTGAGGTGGAGATGGAAGAAAAAGAAGAAACATTACGACAGAAGCTGCGGTACGACATGCGGCTGCGCGTCAGCCGGACGGATCATGCCTTCGGTCCCGGTGTGGCGGAGCTGATGGAGCATGTGGAGGCAACCGGCTCCCTTTCGAAGGGCTGCAAATGCATGCAGATGGCGTACTCGAAGGGATGGAAAATCTTAAAGCGCGCCGAGGAGGATCTCGGCATCCCGCTGGTACAGGGCAACCGGGGCGGCAGCAACGGCGGCCAGACGGTACTGACCCCGGAGGGAAAAGAATTCCTGAAGCGGTACCGGAAGTTTGAACAAGAAGTCCGCGCAGGCGCCGATGCGTCGTTTCAGAAGTGGTTTGGAACAGAAGAAAAATAACATTTTTTACGGGGACACGTTGACAAAACGGGTCCTTTCCTGTATTTTTATTAATGGAAAAAGCGTTATTCTCGCACAAGAATAACGAGGCAGACCGCGGAAGACGGAAGAAAACGGCGGCTGCTGAAACGAAAGAAGGAAGACAGCGAAGATGAAAAAGAAAGATCTGATCGTGGTACGGGGAGCAGGAGATCTTGCAACCGGTACGATCCATCGTCTGAAAAAAGCGGGCTTTCGTCTGCTGGTTCTGGAAGCAGAGCACCCGGCGGCGATCCGGCGGCAGGTGGCTTTGAGCGAAGCGGTATATGCCGGCAGTGCCAGGGTAGAGGACGTGGAAGCCGTGCGCATGGACGTGGATCTCGCAGAGAAAAAGAACCGGAAAGAACTTCTGGAACAGGAAATGGAGCGGATCTGGAAGAAAGATGGTGTTCCGGTGCTCGTGGATCCGGCGGGACTAAGCATTGCAGCACTTCGCCCGGCCGTCGTGGTCGATGCGATTCTGGCGAAGAAAAATCTCGGGACGACAAAAGAGATGGCGCCGCTTGTGATTGCCCTCGGACCGGGCTTTACGGCAGGAGAAGATGTGGATGTTGTAATTGAGACGAAGCGCGGTCATAATCTTGGACGCGTGATCCGAAGCGGAAGCGCGGTTCCGAACACTGGCATTCCGGGCATCATCGGCGGGTACGGAAAAGAGCGTGTGATGCATGCACAGGCGGAAGGTATTCTGCGGAATGCGGCTTCGATCGGAGACATTGTGGAAGCCAGGGCTGTGATTGCAGAGATTGAGACAGAAAACGGGACGGTACCTGTGGAAGCATCTCTCTCCGGTCTGCTGCGCGGGCTGATCCGCGACGGCTATCCGGTGACGAAGGGATTTAAGATTGCGGACATCGATCCGCGGAAAGAAGAACTGCAGAACTGCTTCACGATTTCCGATAAGGCGCGGTGCATCGCCGGAAGCGTGCTGGAAGTGATCTGCGGGGAACTGGAATAGATTCAAATAGAAAAAGTGAGGCGTTTCAGATGAAACTGATGAAAACAGAAGACGCGGTAGGCCAGGTGCTCTGCCACGATATTACACAGATTATCAAAGGTGTGACAAAAGATGCGGTATTCCGCAAAGGCCACATCATTACAGAAGAAGATATTCCGGTGTTGTTAAGTGTCGGAAAGGACAACATTTACATCTGGGAAAAGGACGATACAATGCTGCATGAAAATGAGGCGGCACAGATTCTTTACGATATGTGTAAAAACGATCACATGCATCCGTCCGATGTCAAAGAAGGAAAAATTGAACTGATCGCGGACTGCGACGGTCTTTTGAAAGTGGACCGCGAGAAACTGAAAAAAGTAAACAGCCTCGGCGAGATGATGATTGCGACGCGCCACGGTGATACATACGTGAAAAAAGGCGACAAACTGGCGGGAACGAGAATTATTCCGCTCGTCATCAAAAAAGAGAAGATGGAGACGGCACAGGCAGTCTGTTCCGACGGGCCGATCCTGACCTTAAAGCCGTTCCACAAGAAAAAATTTGCGGTTCTGACAACGGGAAATGAAGTGTATTACCATCGGATCGAGGACACCTTCACACCGGTTATCCAGGAAAAGCTGGCAGAATTCGGCACGGAGATGATCTTTCATGAGGTTTACGATGATGATGCATCGAAGATCACAGACGGATGCTGCCGCGCGATGGAAGCGGGTGCCGATCTTGTCTTCTGCACCGGAGGAATGAGTGTGGATCCGGACGACAAGACGCCGCTGGCGATCAAAAATACCGGAGCACGCATCGTTTCCTACGGCGCGCCGGTGCTGCCGGGAGCCATGTTCCTTCTGGCGTATGCCGAAAACGGAACACCGATCGTCGGCCTGCCGGGATGCGTCATGTATTCGAAACGGACGATTTTCGATCTTGTCCTGCCGCGCCTCATTGCAGATGATGAGGTGACAGCGGAGGAGCTGGCCGGTCTTGGCGAGGGCGGTCTCTGCCTGAACTGCAAGGTCTGCACCTTCCCGAACTGCGGTTTTGGAAAAGGAAGATAAACGATGAAGGATCAGTATGGCAGAACGATAGATTACCTGCGGATTTCCATCACGGACGCGTGCAATTTGAGATGCCGGTACTGTATGCCGGAGAGTGCGGCGGGCTGTGCACTGGAGCAGGCGGAACAGAATTCGCCGCTTACCGTCGAAGAGATGCTGAAGATTGTGCACGCCGCGGCTGGGCTTGGCATCACGCATTACCGGATTACCGGAGGGGAACCGCTGGTAAGAAAAGAGTGCGTGGAGCTGGTGCAGAAAATAAAAGCAGTGCCGGGCACCGCATCCGTTGGGATCACGACGAATGGCGTGCGCCTGGCATCGTGTGCGAGGGATCTGAAGGCGGCCGGCTGTGACAGTGTGAATGTGAGCCTGGATACAGTGGATGCGGCAGAGTTTGCGGCGCTTACCGGACGCGATGCGCTGGAGCAGGTAAAGCAGGGCATCTGCGCGGCCAAAGAGGCGGGTCTTTTAGTGAAGCTGAATGCGGTGCATCGAAAAGAACTGCATGCGCAGGAACTGATTGAATTTGCAGAGCAGGAAAAAGTCCCGGTGCGGTTCATTGAGGTGATGCCGGTGGGCGCCGGAAAATCGTACGTGGGTCCGTCGAATGAGGCGCTGAAAACAGAGCTGGAACAGTGGTATGGGGCATGTACGCCGGACCAGGAAAAAGAAGGAAACGGTCCTGCGGCTTATGTGCGGTACGAAAAGCTGTCGATGCCCGTCGGCTTTATCAGCGCGATCCACGGAAAGTTCTGCGGAAGCTGCAACCGCGTACGGCTGACAAGCCGCGGCTTTTTAAAGCTCTGTCTCTGCTATGAGAACGGTGTGGATCTGCGGGAGGTTCTGCAGAACGGAACGGCGGCGGATCTGCGGGATGTGATGGCACAGGCAATCTTAAAAAAGCCGATGGAACACTGCTTTGAGCGGCCGAAGGATATGACAGAGCACCACCTGATGTCCGGCATCGGCGGATGAAATGACGGCGGTTCGAAAAGAAGAGGAAACAAAAGAAATGGGAAAAATCATAGGAATCTGTATCAGTGAAAAACGGGGAACGGCAAAGCACGAGGTGGAAACGGCGAAGCTGGTGGAAGACTGGGGCATCGAGGGCGATGCACACGCCGGGCACTGGCACCGCCAGGTGAGCCTTTTGTCGTATGAAAAAATAGAAGCCTTCCGTGCAAAGGGGGCGGATATTCCGCTCGGCGCCTTTGGGGAAAACCTGATCGTGGAAGGATATGATTTCCGGAATCTGCCGGTCGGCACGCGGTTTTCCTGCGGGGATGCGCTGCTTGAGATGACGCAGATCGGAAAGGAGTGCCACAGCCACTGCGAGATTTTCAAACGCATGGGTGAATGCATCATGCCGCGGGAGGGCGTTTTCGCGGTGGTGCTGCGCGGCGGCACGATTCAAAAGGGTGACACCATCGAACTGGTGACGGAAAAGTAGACCAGAGATCAGACACAAGGAGAGGAAACATGGACGAACTTTACCGGAAACTGCTTGCACAGCTGGAAGAGGGACAGGACACGGTTCTTGCCTTTATCACCGAAGGGGACGGCTCCATTCCGCGCACGACGGGCGCCTATATGCTGGTCGGCCGGGAAGGACGGATTTTCGGAACTATCGGCGGCGGAAACCTGGAATATCAGGCGGTTCTGCATGCGCAGGAGCTGATGCAGGAGAAGAAAAGTGAATACAGAGAATACGATCTCGGAACCGGAGAGGGGAAGGGGCTTGGCATGGTCTGCGGCGGCAGAGTGAAGGTGTGCTTCTATTTTATGAATGGAGCGCACGGCGAAGCAGAAAGTCTGGCACAGGCGCTTGCGGCGCAGGAGCAGTACCGCAGTTACTGGATTTTTTTTGCGCTGGACGGAACCGGTATCCGCGTGCTGGAAAAAGAAGCGTGGGAAATGCTTCCGGCGGCACAGGAAAAAGCGGGCCACTGCCGGATTCTGGAACTGGACGGGAAAACGTATTACGCCGAGGAATTCTGCTATGACGGAAAGGTTTATCTGTTCGGCGGCGGCCATCTGGCCCAGGAACTCGTTCCGGTGCTGCATCATCTGGATTTCTGCTGTATCGTACTCGATGACCGGGAGGAATATGTGGACAAAGCATTGTTCCCGGACGCCGGGCAGACCATGCTGGTGGATTTTACGAAACTGGACGAGATTCTTTCGATCCGGAAAAATGATTATCTCGTGATTGTGACACGCGGTCACCGGTGCGATGCGGATGCCGAGGCGTTTGCGCTTCGCACCGGCGCGTCGTACATCGGTGTGGTGGGAAGCCGCAGAAAGACAAAGTATGTGCGCGAAAAACTGGAAGCGCAGGGTTTTACCGGAGAACAGCTCGACAGTGTCTATGCCCCGATCGGAATCGAGATCGGAAGCGAGACGCCGGCGGAGATTGCAATCAGCATTGCCGCACAGCTCATTCAGATCCGGTCAGCAAAAACCGGAAAACGAAAAGGTGCACATCCGGCGCTTCATACGTAAATATACAAAATGAGGAGTCAATTATCATGAAAAAGAAAACAGTATCCATTCTTCTGACAGCAGCTATGGCACTTTCTCTTGCCGCATGCGGATCTTCCAATTCCACAGATTCTTCCAGTAAGAGCAGCTCCAAGGCAGAGAGCACATCTGCATCCAGCGCTTCTTCGGAAGCAGAGAGCGCATCCAGCGCCAAGAGCACAGCAGACGGCGAAGTATTTGACGATACCACCGTCACCGTATTTGCCGCAAAGAGCCTGAACTCTGTAATGGAGACGCTGATCAGCGAGTACAATAAGACCCAGCCGAATGTCAAACTGGTTGGAAGCTATGACAGCTCAGGAACCCTGATGACACAAATCGAAGAGGGTGCATCCTGCGACGTATTCTTCTCCGCAGCAGCAAAACAGATGGATCAGCTTGAGGGTGAGAATCTCCTGGTTGAGGGAACCCATCACAACATCGTAAACAATCAGGTCTGCGTTGTAACCTATGAGGGAAGCAATACAGAAGTTACGGGCCTGGAGGATCTGAACAAGGCATCCAGCATCGCACTGGCAGACGGTTCCGTTCCGGTTGGAAAATACACAAGAGAAGCGCTGGTCAATGCAGGCATTCTGGAGAAAGCAGACGACGTATCGGCCATCACAACCCAGCAGGTTTCCGAAGCGCTCGGCGGCGTGGAAATCAATGAATGCGCAAACGTAGGAGTCGTTACTTCCGCTGTTGCAGAGGGATCCAACGAGGTTGGTACGGTTTACTATTCTGATACCTACGGTCTGGAAGACCGCCTGAAGGTTCTGCAGGTCGTTCCGTACGATCTGACCGGAAATGTCATCTACCCGGCAGCACAGGTTGTCAACAAAGAGGCAGATGAGACCGAGCAGGCAGCAGCGAAAGACTTCGTAGAGTTTCTGACTTCCGATGAGGCAGCCGCCATCTTCCGGAATTATTACTTTGATACAGAGGTAGAATAAAAAGAAGATCCCACAAAAAACAGCAGGGATTTGAAATCACCGTCCGAAAAAGAAAGATTTCGTTTCTGCGGATGGTGGTTTTGCATCAGAGAAAATCCGGGCAGGATGCGTGATGCAGGCATGCAGGGCTGCCGTGATAGAAAGGAAATGTTATGCAGAAAATACTGGATTTTTTACGGTCGCTGGACTGGAGCCCGCTTGTCATTTCGATCAAGACCGGTATTGTGGCGACGATTCTGTCCTTTTTCTTGGGCATTTTTGCCGCACGTGCGGTGATGAAGCTGCGTCCCGGCGCGCGTGCCGTGATTGACGGCTTTCTGACCCTTCCGATGATTCTGCCGCCGACTGTTGCAGGCTTTTTCCTGCTTCTGATTTTCAGCCTCCGCCGTCCGTTTGGTGCTGCACTGTATGAGAATTTCGGTATCAAGGCAGTGCAGACATGGCTTGGCTGTATTCTGGCGGCAACGATTATCGCGTTTCCGCTGATGTACCGCAATACGAGAGCGGCATTTGAGCAGGTGGATACGAACCTGATCTATGCGGCACGGACGCTTGGTATGTCGGAGTGGAAGATTTTCTGGAAAGTGGTCATCCCATCGGCAGGTCCCGGCGTGCTCTCCGGTACGGTACTGGCATTTGCAAGGGCGCTCGGTGAGTACGGCGCGACGTCGATGCTGGCCGGAAATATTCCGGGAAAGACGGGTACCATTTCCCAGAAAATCGCAATGGTGATTCAGGATGGGGATTATAAAACGGCGGGTTTTTGGTCTGGTGTCGTACTGCTCGTCGGATTCCTTACGATGACAGCGATGAACCTTCTCGGCAACCGGAGAAAGAAAAATCAGAAACAGTGGTAGAGAGGATAAATCATGGCGCTTGAAGTAGATATTACGAAAAAACTGGACGGCTTTTTTATGCATATGCAGTTCCGGGCGGAGCAGGAGATTTTTGCGATTCTCGGCGCGTCGGGCTGTGGAAAAAGCATGACCTTAAAGTGTATCGCCGGAATCGAAAAGCCGGATGAGGGGCGGATTGTCCTTGACGGCAAGGTGCTGTTTGATTCGGAGAAAAAAATCAATCTGCCGCCGCAGAAGCGGAAAGTCGGCTATATGTTCCAGGATTACGCCCTGTTTCCGCATATGAATGTTGTGCAGAATATTGAGGCAGGCATGGGAAAACGGCCGGACCGGAGCCGGACGGAATCGTTGATCCGCCAGTTTCAGCTGGAAGGGCTGGAGAAAAAGATCCCGGGACAGCTTTCCGGCGGACAGAAACAGCGCGTCGCGATGGCACGGATGCTCGCAGCAGAGCCGGAGCTGATTCTGCTCGACGAGCCATTTTCAGCGCTCGATACCTATCTGAAATGGCAGTTGGAGCAGGAGATGTACAAACATCTGAAGGAGGCCGGAAAACCGGTCATCTTCGTATCACACAACCGCGATGAGGTGTACCGCCTCTGCGATACGGTGAGCTGTATGAACCGGGGAAAGATGGAAGTCATGGAACCGCTGAAGGAATTTTTCCAGAATCCGAAGACGCGCACAGCGGCAATTTTGTCGGGCTGCAAGAACATTTCGGCGGCCGAGCGGGTGGATGCGCACACGATGCGGGCCGTGGACTGGGGCGTGACGCTGCACGTAAAGGAGCGGGAAATTGCAGACGATATCCGCGCAGTCGGCATCCGGGCACATTTTCTGGCCACAGTAGAAAGGCCGGGAGAGGAAAATGTATTTCCGGTCAACGAATCCGAAATCTGGGAAGATCCGTTTGAATGGAACATTTCGTTCCGGAAGAATGCCGAATGCAGCTGGCTGCAGTGGAAGATCGCAAAAACAGACTGGAGCCCGGAAATGGGAATTCCAAAGGAGCTGTATCTGAAGGAGGAAGATATTTTGCTGCTGACGGATTCCTGATGCTGGTGTGACAGATTTGGATAAAAAAAGATTGTTTTCGAAATCGTGATCGTGTTTCGAAAACAATCTTTTTTCATCGTTTACAGATTCATTACATGGTGATCCAGCCGAATGCATTTGCCACGGAGCTGAACAGAATGATCAGTGCAAACACTGGGCAGAGATACTGGATCATGACAAGAAAGATTTTCTTTCTGCGGAAGCGGCTCTCACCGTGGATGATTTCTTCCTCGATTTTTGCCACACCGATGACTCTCGAAACGAGAAGACAGGTGGCAATGGCAGCAATTGGCATCATCACGGAGTTCGTCAGGAAGTCGAAGAAATCCAGGAACTGCATACCAAGAATGGTGACGGAGGAAAGCGGTCCGTAGCCAAGGCAGGAGAGCGTTCCGAGCGCAATCATGATAACGCCGATCAGAACGGTCGATTTTTTACGGCCCCAGCCGAGCTCATCCTCAAAGGTGGAAACGGCGCTTTCTGTCAGTGCGATGGAGCTGGTCAGTGCGGCAAACAGCACCAGAAGGAAAAACAGAATACCGATCACAGTGCCAAAGCCCATATTGGCGAATACCTTCGGGATGGTGATAAACATCAGGGAAGGTCCTGCCTGCAGGGTATCGGGATCTCCGCCGGAGAAGGCAAAGACGGCAGGAATGATCATGAGACCTGCCATGATTGCAATTGCGGTGTCGAAAACTTCGACGTTCCGGGTGGAATCCTCAATCGCGGTCTCCTTTTTCATGTAGGAACCGAAGGTGATCAGAATACCCATCGCGATCGAGAGGGAGTAGAACATCTGTCCCATGGCGGCGACGACGGACATCCATGAAAAGTTTTTGAGGTTCGGAACAAGGAAATACTTCACGCCTGCCAGTGCGCCCGGTCTTGTTACGGAATAAACGGCAATGATAACGGAAAGGACGATCAGAATCGGCATCATCACCTTGGAAACGCGTTCAATGCCGTTTCGCACACCGGCGTAGATGATGGCGACCGTAATAAGGCAGAAAACGGCAAAACAGAGCTCTGTGGAAACTCCGTTTGAGATGAAGCCGGAAAAATAGCCGTCCTCTGCGAGCAGGGTACTGTTGCCCTTCACGTATTCGATCAGATATTTGATGACCCATCCTCCGATGACAGAGTAGTATGGAACGATCAGAATCGGGATAATGGCGTTGATCCAGCCCCCGGCGGAAAGCCATTTCGATTTGCCGAACGACTGGAAAGCGCCGACCGGGCTTTTTCGTGTCATGCGTCCGATGGCGGACTCGGCAACGATCATGGAGTAGCCGAAGGTGAGCGCCAGCAGGATATAAATGAGGAGGAAAATTCCTCCGCCGTATTTTGCTGCGAGGTAGGGAAAACGCCAGATATTTCCAAGTCCGACGGAAGCGCCTGCTGCAGCCAGCACGTAACCGATTTTGCCGGAAAACGAGCTGCGGGATTTGTTGTGTTTGTTCATAGAGTTCCTTCCTTTTATGTGTTACAAAAATTTTGGGTTTATGGTCAGTTCTTGAAGACTTTTTATGCTGACACCATAAAGAAGATTGTAACATTATTGGGAAGGAAAGTCACTACTAAATTTTTTATTTTTTGCTGTCCGGCAGGTATTCCCCGGCCAGTTCCGCCATCAGCTCCGGCACGGTGGTCATGTGATCGAGACGCCATGCATTTTCTCCGCAGAAAAGGAGAGCGTTGTCGGTATCGCCATCGGCAGCGCGGGTCAGGGCAGTGGTAATACAGTAGGGAATGGAGGCTTTGTCGCATTTTTTGAGGCACTGGTAGCAGTGTGAGATTTTTTCCCGTTCCTGTTCGCGTTCCGTCAGAAACGGATTGCGGATTGCGCGGCCCGGCATGCCGACCGGACTGTGCATGATCGTGATATCTTCTTTTTTGGCATTCAGGTATGCCTGCTTGTAGCGCGGATCGGCATCGCATTCTTCCGTGACAACGAAACGGGTAGCCATCTGGACACCTGCGCAGCCAAGCGACAGATAGTGAAGGATATCCTCATGGGTATAGACGCCTCCGGCAAAGACGACGGGGATGGTACAGGCATATTTTTCTTCGTAGCCATGTACAATCTGCAGAATTTCCCGGATTTCGTCATCGTAGCCGCGCCGTGCTGTTTCTTCCACGGTTTCGGCGGAGTAGCCCAGATGGCCGCCGGCCGCGGGACCTTCGATGACAACAAGGTCAGGGACGCGGTGATAGTGATTATCCCAAAGCTTCAGAAGAACTTTGGCAGTCCGGGGCGGGGAAACGATAGGGGCGAGCTTGATGGAGCTTCCCGCTGTGTATTTTGGCAGATCAGTCGGGAGACCGGCCCCGGAAATGATGAGATCGGCTCCGTTTTCGATACAGCAGCGGACGTATTCCTCGTAGTGGGTCAGGGCGCACATGATATTGACGCCGATGATGCCGCCGTTTGAGATTTCTTTGGCACGGCGGATGTGGAAGGCGAGGGCGCGGAGATTGGCGCTTAAGGGATCACGCGCGAATTCCGGATCGCGCCAGCCGGGCTGGGCAGCGGAGATGACGCCGATTCCGCCGGCTTTGGCAACGGCACCGGCGAGGGATGAGAGGCTGATGCCGACGCCCATTCCGCCTTGGATGATGGGGTATTTGGCGGTGAGATTTCCTATTTTTAAATTTGGTAACATATGAATTCTCCTTTTTGATAAATGGACGATCCCGTGCCCGCCGCCGTGCCGGGGATGTTCCTCCAGGATGGCGCGGTTTTGGAGGCCAGGAAACTCTAAGGCTTTGGGATTTTGCTAAGGGCGCTTGAAAAAACGGCGAACTCGCTGCGCTCAGACAGTGCCGTTTTTTCAAGCAACGCAAAATTCCATAGCCTAAGAGTTTGCAGGCCTCCTGCAAATGCGCCATCCTGGAGGAACATCCCCGGCACGGCGGCGGGCACGGGATCTGGTATTGGTAAAAATGTAATGTTAAAAACCTTACTATATAGTTTTGAAAACTAGATATATAATACTTTGAATATCAAAGTATGTCAAGAGGGAAAATGAGAAAAAGGTGATTGATAGGGGGTGGGAGGTGTGGTAGAGTGGGAGATAGAAAGAAAAGTTAAGACAGGAGGATGAAGAATGATGTTAAAGGATCTGGTATTAAAAAACAGGAGTTATCGTGGTTTTGATGAGTCGGTGAGGATTTCGCGGGAGACGTTGGAAGGGTTTGTGGATTGCGCGCGGCTTTGTCCTTCGAGTGTGAATAAGCAGCCGTTGAAGTATTTTCTGGCGTGGGAGCCGGAAGAAGTGGAGAAGGTGCAGGGACTGACAAAGTGGGCGCGGGCGCTGCCGGATATGGTACTGCCGCATCCGGGAAAACGGCCGACGGGTTTTGTTGTGATCTGCCAGGATAAGAGGATTGATGAGAATCTGAACCGGTATCAGAAGGATGTCGGGATTGTGGCGCAAACGATGCTGCTTGCGGCTGTGGAGCAGGGACTTGGCGGTTGCATGATCGGGAATTTTCAGGCGGGCGAGGTGATGGAAGTGATTGGACTGCCAGAGGAGATCCGGCCGCTTTTGATTGTGGCGTTTGGAAAACCGGCGGAGGAGATTCATCTGGTGGATGTGCAGGAGGATGGAAATACGAATTATTACCGGGATGAGAACGATGTGCACTATGTGCCGAAGAGAACGCTGGCGGATGAATTGCTGAACTGAAGATAAGATAGGGATGGAAATCAAAAATGTCGGATTTGTGGTAGAAAATCCGGCATTTTTGATATTCAGGGACGGGAGAAAGGAGTATGATACGGAGAAAAAAGCACAGGCTTTGTCCGGAATGGGTGCAAATAAAGATGCTTTTTCCTGCAAAACAGAATCTTTTTTGAAAACATGCATTATGATAAAATGAAAAAAATGGGGATATTTGAAATACAAAAATGGAGGAGGAATTTAAGATGAAGATTTATCACGCACAAGTGAACCATCTGGAAAATCCGGTGGGATTTCGGATGGAACGGACGGTCTTTTCGTGGAAAATAAAAGAAGCGAAAGGAAAGCAGCAGAGTTACGCAAGGATCCGTGTATCATCGGATGAGGCGATGGAACATCTGTTGTTTGACTCGGGGGAGGATACGAAAGCGAGTAGCCTTTGCTATCCGGTGAAACTGAAGTTGGAGCCGAGAACACGGTATTACTGGACGGTGGAAGCAGGCAGCGATGCCGGAGAAAAAGCAGTAAGCGAAGTGCAGTTTTTTGAAACTGGAAAGCGGGAGGAAGCATGGTCTGCCAAATGGATCTCCTGCAGCAGTGAAGAAAAACGCCATCCTTATTTTGAAAAGAAAATTATTCCGGTAAAAGAAGTGGCAAAAGCACGGCTGTATATATGCGGACTTGGACTGTATGAAGTGTTTGTTGATGAGAAGCATGTTGGAAATGAATATCTGACACCGTACAGTAATGATTATAATGAGTGGGTACAGTATCAGACATACGATGTGACAGAGGAGTTTTCGAGCGAGGGAACACTCCGTGTACTGCTTGGCAACGGCTGGTATAAGGCGCGGTTTGGTTTCAGTGCGTTTGAGGATAGAGGCTTTTACGGAAATGACTGGAAGCTGATTGCGGAGCTGCATCTTATGTATACAGACGGCTCGGAAGAAGTCATCGGTACAGATGAGACATGGCAGATACGACGCAGCAAAATTTCGTTTTCCAATGTCTACGACGGCGAGCATCGGGATGATACGCTGCCGGATCTTCCTGCAGAGCAGGCAGTCCTCTGTGATGCACCGAAAGGGGAACTGACCGATCGCATGAGTCTTCCGGTGACGGTTCATGAAACTTTCCGGCCAAAAGAATTGATTCATACTCCGGCAGGTGAGCTGGTTTTCGATATGGGACAGGAATTCACGGGAATCTTTAAACTCCATGTCAACGTGCCAAAAGGAACAAAAGTACATGTTCAGACAGGAGAAATTCTGCAGCACGGCAATTTCTACAATGAAAATTTGCGGAGTGCAAAATCCGAATACATTTATATTTCGGATGGAACGGAAATAGATCTTGTGCCGCATTTTACCTTCTATGGATACCGTTATGTAAAAATCGATGGTATTCCGGATCTGAAAAAGGAGGATTTCACCGGACTTGCTTACTACAGCAATATCACCGCGACAGGCTGGATGAAAACAGGAAGTGATTTGGTCAACCAACTCATCAGTAATGTGCGCTGGGGATTAAAGTGCAATTTTGTAGATGTTCCGACCGACTGCCCGCAGCGTGATGAGCGCATGGGATGGACGGGTGATGCGCAGGTGTTCTCGCCGACGGCGATGTATCTCGAAGATACGTATGCATTCTATGCAAAATACCTGTACGACATGGCAAAAGAGCAGAGCGTGCTCGGCGGAAAGGTGCCGCATGTGGTGCCATCGTGCGGCATCGAGGATGCAGCGTGTGTCTGGGGCGATGCGGCGTGTATCATTCCGTGGAATCTATATCTGTTTTATGGGGACAAGAGCATTCTGGAAGATCAGTTTGTGAGCATGAAATCGTGGGTGGACTACATCACGAAAGTGGATGGGGACAACCATGGCTGGAGATATGTATTCCACTTTGGCGACTGGCTGGCGCTTGACAATCCGGTGCAGGGCGCTGAGCAGGTCATGGGTGCAACGGACGAGGAGTTTATTGCAAACCTGTATTATGCGATCAGCGCAGGAATCGTGGCAAAAGCGGCCGGTGTGCTGGGATACCGCGAGGAGCAGGAGAAGTATCAGAAGCTGTCCGAGGAGCAGTTTGCTGTGGTACAGGAAGAATATTACAGCGCAACAGGCCGCTGCTGCATCAAAACACAGACGGCGCTGCTGCTGACGCTGAAATACCATCTGTCAAAGAACGAAGAGCTGACAAAACGGCAGCTTCTGAAGCTGTTTGAGCAGAGTAACCACAAACTGAAGACGGGATTTGTCGGAACACCATTGCTGAACAATGTGCTCACCGACAACGGCATGAATGATCTTGCCTACGAACTGTTGCTGAACGAGGAATTTCCGGGTTGGCTTTATGAGGTTAAGCTTGGTGCAACTACCGTCTGGGAACGCTGGAATTCCCTTCTTACGGACGGTACGATTTCCGGCATCAGCATGAACAGTATGAACCATTATGCTTACGGCTCCATCCAGGAATGGATGTTCCGTCACGTTGCCGGCATCAACACGATGGAATCCCATCCGGGTGCCAGGACCGTACAGTTTGCACCGACGCTGAACTGGGATTTGAGGTATGCAGAGGCAAAATATGATTCTGCATCGGGAATGTACAGCATTCGCTGGGAGCTTTCCGACAAAGAGCACGTGACCATCACCATGGATGTTCCGTTCGACTGTACCGCAGAGGCCGTACTTCCAATGGTTGCCAAAAGTGAAAAAGAAGCGGTTGCAGAAGTGCTCGGATCAGAAGAAAACGGTAGATACCTGCTGGAGCCGGGACACTATGAGGTAAGCTATCAGCTTTCCGATTGGAAAGAAAAAACGGCAGTATGTGTGGAATAAAACCGCAGTTTTTTTCAAAAAATAAGAAGCGAGGTGAACGCTGCAATTTTGCAATGGGACAAAATGAGAAAATTGTTCCAATTATTATGAAAAGAATGTAAATAAAAATAAATAATTTGGAAAATATACAAATTCATTTGTCTTATGAAAACGTTTATGGTACAATCTGACTAAGTGGTTACAAAAATGGAAGTGTGTTTTGGAAAAAATGAAACAAGACACAGATCCGAGGGTCTGACAAAAAGAGGCGGCAGAAAGGGACAGGATATGAAGAAGTGGACGGGGATGATTACCAATCTCACAATGTTGACACAATTCGGACTGTCCCTTGTGACGCCTCTTTTTCTTTGTCTGGCACTTTGCTGGTGGCTTTGCGACCGCTTTTCGGTTGGAACATGGATTTATCTGATCGGCTTTTTCTTTGGGATCGGAGGCGGTGCCGTGACAGCCTGGAAATTCGGGCAGAGCGTTCTGCGGCATCAGAAACGCAGTGAGACGGAGCCGGACGGAAAAAAGAAGAAAAAGAGGGTGTCTTTCAACCGACATATTTAGAACGTGTCTGAAAAAGTTTTCACAGTTGACGAAGATCAAGAGGCAGAGAAAAGATTTCAGACTGATTTTAAGGGGAAAATCCCTTAGAAAGGAAACAAGGCGATATGAGCAATTTCGGAGACAAGGTCCAACCGGCCGTAAAGCAGGAGACAAAAAATGTTGCCATCTATACCGTCGTCGGCGTAGTTGTGATGTGGGTCGGATTTCTGATCCTGCACCTGATCTGGCCGGAAAAAATCCCATTTGACTATCGGGTGATCCTCGGGGGAATCGGAGGCGGTGCCGTTGCGGTGCTGAACTTTTTCCTGATGGGCATGGCAGTACAAAAAGCAGTGTCCGAGACAGACGAGGCGGGAGCAAAGCGACGGATGCAGGCAAGCTATTCGCAGAGAAATCTGATGCAGATGCTCTGGGCAGTTCTGGCGATTGTGCTTCCATGCTTCCAGTTTGCCGCAGGAATCCTGCCGCTTTTAATTCCGGGAACGGCCATCAAGCTGATGGGCATAAAAAACAGCATAAAGCGCTGAACCTGATCTCAGGCGAAAGCCGCAAAGACGGGACGGCGTTTTTAAACCGAAACTGCGAAGCAGCGATTCGGTTATGAGCAAGCAGCGAAGCGGATTGTGAAGATCCGCTTTGACAAAAGGTTCAAATTTTTTATTTTATTTCATACAGAGGAGGTGAGAAAAGAGAATGGAGGTTGATATCTCCGGTGCAAAAGTCTTTTTTACGATCCCGATCGATTTCCCGCTGTTCGGGAAAATTCAGATCAGCGAAACGCTGGTGGTAAGCTGGATTGTAATGGCACTCATTACCGGACTTTGCATCTGGCTTACAAGAGATTTGAAGGTGCGGAACATCTCCAAACGCCAGGCGGTGGCAGAAATGATTGTGGAAACCGCAAACAAATTTGTCATCGGCAACATGGGAGAAAAATTCCGCTATCTGATTCCTTTTGTGTCGGCGCTTTTCGCGACCAGCGTTGTCTCGAACCTGATCAGCCTGATCGGACTTCGAAGTCCGACAGCAGATCTTTCCACCGAGGCGGCCTGGGCTGTTGTGGTTTTCATCATGATCACCACACAGAAGATCAAAACCAACGGTTTTGGCGGATATCTGAAGGGCTTCACGACTCCGATTGCGGTTATGACACCGTTTAACGTTTTGTCGGAGCTCGCAACGCCGATCAGTATGGCGTGCCGTCACTTTGGAAACATCCTTTCCGGCGTTGTCATCAATGCCCTGATCTACGGATCGCTGGCACTGGCAAGCGGAAAGCTGCTGGGACTGCTTCCCGGCGTGCTCGGAAGAACCCTTTCACAGATCCCGATTCTGGACGTCGGTGTCCCGGCTGTTCTGTCGGTCTATTTTGACTGGTTCTCCGGCGTGATGCAGGCCTTTATTTTCTGTATGCTGACTGTCATGTACATTGCGAATGCAGCAGAAGAAGGCTAAAGAGATTAAAAAATGAGGTTTACAAAAAGAAAATACAGGAGGAAAACAAGATGGATTTTCAGATTTTAGCAAAAGGTATCGCTCTCGCAGGATGCGCAATCGGCGCAGGATGCTCCCTGATCGCAGGTATCGGACCTGGTATCGGTGAAGGTAACGCCGTAGCAAAGGCACTTGAGGCAATCGGACGTCAGCCGGAATGCAAAGGCGATGTAACAAGCACCATGCTTCTTGGATGCGCGATCGCAGAGACAACCGGTATTTACGGTTTCGTAACCGGCCTGCTTCTGATCTTCGTAGCACCGGGAATGTTCATGAACTTCCTGAAATAGTTGCAAGGAGTAAATGATTGCTAGGAGGAAAGAAACTATGCAGGTTCAGGAACTGGTAGGAATTGTCCCCTGGACTTTTATCGCACAGATCTGCAACCTCTTCATCCAGATGTATCTGATCAAACGGTTCCTTTTCAAACCGATCAATGAAATGCTGGAAAAACGGCGTGCGGCAGCCGATGCGGAGATCACAGACGCAGAGGCGGCAAAAAAAGAAGCCAACGCCATCAAAGAGGAATATGAGCAGAATATGCAGGAGGCCAAGGAAAAGGCCAACGAGATTCTCGAAAGCGCCAGAAAGACAGCAACGCTGCAGAGCGAGAAAATCGTAAAAGAGGCTTCCGAACAGGCGGCTGCCCTGAAAAACAAGGCAGAAAAAGAGATTGCCCAGGAGAAAAAGAAAGCGGTCAATGAAGTCAAAGGCGAGATCGGCGGCATTGCCATGGATATTGCCGGAAAGGTCATTGAACGTGAGATTAATGAAAAAGACCATGAGAAGCTGATAGATGAATTTATATCGAATGTAGGTGAAGCATCATGACAGAAACTGCCAGAGTATACGGTGGGAGCCTGTATGAGCTGGCCCAGGAGGAGCATCTCGAAGAGGAAATCCTTTCCGAGATGAAGGAGATCCGAGCTCTGTTCCGGGAAAACCCGAAGTATCCGCGCCTTTTATCGGAGCCTTCGATTCCGCGAAAAGAGCGGATCGGGCTGATCGACGCGGCATTTGGCAGCCAGGCGGAACCGTATTTGGTCAATTTTATCAAACTGCTGTGTGAAAAAAATCTTCTCCGTGAATTCGGCGGATGCCAGGAAGCATTCCAGCGCAGATACTACGCAGCCCACAATATTGCCGAGGCAGTTGTGACGAGCGCAGCATCCCTGTCGAAGGAACAGGAAGAGCTTCTGAAGAAAAAACTGGAAACGATGAGCGGAAAAACGGTCGTGATGGAACTGAAAACCGATCCGTCCGTTCTGGCGGGTGTCCGTGTGGAGCTCGACGGAAAGCTGTTTGACGGAACCGTAAAGGGACGTTTGGCCGAGCTTTCCAGAAGAATCAGCGATACAGTGGTGTAGGAGGAAAAAATGCAACTGAAACCAGAAGAAATATCCAAGGTCATCCGCAGCCAGATCAAATATTATGAAAATGCGATCCGGCAGGATGAGACAGGCACCGTTCTGATGGTCGGAGACGGAATCGCAAGAGCCAGCGGTCTTTCGAACTGCATGGCAGGCGAGCTGCTGGAATTTGAGGATGGAAGCTATGGAATGGCACAGAACCTCGAGGAAAACAGCGTATCTGTCGTTTTATTCGGTTCCGGCGAGAACATCAGCGAGGGACAGCTTGTAAAAAGAACGGGAAAAGTTGTTTCGGTTCCGGTCGGAGAAGGCATGATCGGACGCGTTGTCAACGCGCTCGGCCAGCCAATCGACGGCGCAGGCCCGATTACGGCAGCAGAGTACCGTCCGATTGAAAGCCCGGCACCGGGCATCTGTGAGAGAAAAGGTG